>Ga0206119_100059_pt1 | contig 110946 bp, 95 predicted proteins | sample 3A50Ametagenome_FD_148608 | JGI IMG/M metagenome (GOLD analysis project Ga0206119, IMG submission 148608) | Enriched microbial communities from leaf-cutter ant dump, University of Wisconsin, Madison, United States - 3A50A | ecosystem: Environmental > Terrestrial > Nest > Insects nest > Nest dump...
CTCTTCCCATTCCGAACAGAGAAGTTAAGCCCGCCTGCGCAGATGGTACTGCAATCCTGTGGGAGAGTATGTCGCCGCCTTTCTTTTGAAAACCCTATCCATATCCGGATAGGGTTTTTTGTTTTACTACAATACGATAAAAGGAGTTGTCAAAAGACAACTCCTTTTTGTTGCTAAAGGCAACACCCGACAGGTTTACAAAACCTGTTGGGTATAAAAAAACGGATCAATTATCCGATTCCACACTTTTTTTATTCCGGAATTGTAGAAAAATTCTACACTTTGAAATGATTTCTACACATATTTTAAGTTGATGAAAAAGTTTTAATTGCTTTTAAATGGCTGTTTTGTAGTGTTTTACAAGTTGTTTTCTGTTGCTTGTCGCTTTTGGTATGTTTTTTTCATATAAGCTAAGTGTAACAGAAATTAATAACATATAAATTTAGTCTTATGAAAAATTTACTTTTATCAACAGCTTTAGTTTTAGGATTAGGAACAACTGCATTCGCAACTAACGTTTCCATTTCAGATGTTCAATCTATCGATATCTTTCAACAAAAAGAATACAAAGAAATCAAACCGTCTGAAGTAAATGCAGATGCCTTGAAAAAAATCGGTGAAAAATATGCAGGATACACTTTAACTGGTGCTGCAGTTGCCGCTGACGGAGAATACAAATTAACATTGCAAAAAGACGGGACAACTGTAGTTGCATTGTTTACTTCTGCTGGTGAATTCATCAAAGAAGCGTAATATTTGAAATGTAGTAAGGTGAATAAGTAGAGTTTTTCTACTCGGTAAGAGGAGGCATTAGCCTCCTTTTATTGTTTTTACACTTAACACTAATTAACAACCAAAAGTGTTAAATTTGTACGTATCAAATTTAATTGTAGATGAGTTCAAAAATTCTGGTTGTAGACGACGATATTTCTTTTTGCGTAATGGTAAAGACTTTCCTGGAAAAAAAGGGGTTTACGGTACATAATGTCTTTTCAGCGAAAGAGGCCGAAACGATATTAGAAAACGAAACGTTCGACGTGGTGCTAACCGATATCAGATTACCGGATAAAGACGGTATCGAACTATTACAGTTAATAAAAGCAAAGTCATTTCCAACGCAGGTTATTCTGATGACGGGTTATACCGAAATCAAAACAGCTGTTAATGCTATTAAAATGGGTGCTTTCGACTATGTTGGAAAGCCGATTAATCCGGATGAAATTCTACATACCATTCATCAGTCTTTAAAGAAAAAGGCTAGTCCGGTTGTAGAAACGTCAGCGGAAGCAGAAGTCAAGACAACGACTAAAACCAAGAGCGCTTCTCAAAATAATACCTTTCCATTTGTAAAAGGAATTAGTGATCATTCAAGTCAGCTGCACGATTATATCGAATTGGTGGCACCTACTAATATGTCGGTGTTGATCATCGGAGATAGCGGAACCGGAAAAGAATATATTGCCCATAGTATACACGTACAAAGCAAACGGAAGGATAAGCCATTTATCGCGGTCGACTGTGGAGCGATTCCCAAAGAACTGGCCTCGAGTGAGTTTTTTGGTCATTTAAAAGGTTCGTTTACCGGAGCTTTTAACGACAAAACCGGACATTTTGAAGCCGCTAATGGCGGAACGTTATTTCTGGATGAAGTCGGAAACCTGTCATATGAAGTGCAGATACAGTTATTGCGCGCTTTACAGGAGCGTAAGATCAAGCCGGTAGGGAGTAATAACGAAATAGGAGTTGATATACGCGTGATCGCGGCTACCAATGAGGATTTGCAGGAAGCGGTCAAAAAAGGCGATTTCAGGGAAGATTTATACCATCGTCTGAATGAATTTAGCATTAAAGCACCGCGACTTTCTGAAAGAAAAAACGATATCCTGATTTTTGCCAATCATTTTCTGGAAATGGCGAATCACGATCTCGAAAAAAATGTACAAGGCTTTTCCCAACCCGTAACCGATTTGTTTTTGACTTACGATTGGCCGGGAAATCTGCGGGAAATGAAAAACATTATCAAACGTTCGGTATTGCTTACCAAAGGGGAAATGATACAAAAAGAAGTACTGCCGCAAGAAATGTTTGATCAACCGTGTCAGGAAAAAAACGAAAGTGAATTCCAGTTGTATTCTTCCAAAGATGAAGAGAAGGCAATTGTCGATGCTTTGGAGCGTGCGCGGTTTAACAAAACCAAAGCGGCTCAGTTGTTAGGGATCGACCGGAAGACCTTATACAATAAAATTAAACTCTATAATATCGAGCTTTAACGAATCTCCAGCTTTAATTTTTCGATCAGTACTTCCAACTGGTCGATAATTGACTGTACATATTCCTTTTGATGTATCTTTTGGAAGTCAAGTGTTTTGTCTTCCAATGGGATTAGAAGGGCAACAATTGACTGTACTTCCATTTGTTTAAGCATCGGGATTAGTTTATGCGCCAATTGTGCAATTGCTTCTTGATCATTATTCGTAGCGGCTGTTTGCAATCCTTCAATATTGTCTTTACAACTGCTGATAAAGGCTGTTATGATGCCTTGTAATGCCTTGCGGTCGTTTTGTGTAAACTGATTCAAACTACTAAGGTTGTACAACCGGCGGTTGCGGTGTTGGTTCTGATCGTATTTGATTTCATGAACCGAACGTCCTTCAAAAATGGCTTGTATCTGGTTTAATAAGTCTTTTAACTGTATCGGTTTGGGATGAAAAGTCTCAAATCCTTTTTTGATAAAATCTTCAAAAACCAAATCGCGTTTACCGGTTAAGGCAATAACGGGTATGGAGGCCAGGTTTTGGTTGTTTTTAATCGTTTCGACCAGCTCAAAGCCATCCATTTTGGGCATTTGAATATCGGTGATAACCAGATCAAATGGGGTTTTGAATAGCAAGTCGACTACTTTTGTAGCGTCTGTTGTAGTCGTTACCTGAACGGCATACGTAGACAAAATTTCCTCCATCAATTTTAATTGCATAACATCATCGTCCACAATCAGGATCTTTTTGTCCTGTAGAAAATCGTATGTTGTGGTGTCGTCTTCGGATGAAGCATGTAAAACCGATTGTTCGGCGGCGATATTCGGAATACGAACGGTAAATGTCGAACCTTTGTTTTCTTCGCTTTCCAGCGTAATACTGCCGCCTAAAAGTTCGATGATCCGTTTGGCAATCGTAAGACCAAGTCCGGTTCCGCCGTATTTTTTTTCAATACCGGAATGGGCCTGAGTAAATTCTTTAAAAACGTCTTTTTGTTTGTTTTTCGGAATTCCAATACCCGTATCACTCACTTTTATCGAAATCCAGTCCGAATCCAGTCCGGCAGCGACTACAACTTGTCCTTCTTGTGTGAATTTAATCGCATTCGTCACCAGATTGGTCAATACTTGTTTGATACGATACGGATCGGAAACAAAAAGTCCGTCCAGTTCCTTTCGAATGTTCCATTGCAATTGAATGCCTTTGTTGGAGGCATTCGGAACCAAGGGCTGACAACTGCTTTCGATCAGGTCTTTAAAGTTAAAGTTGATTTTTTCAATTTTAATTTTGTTGTTTTCCAATTTTGAAAAATCAATCAGGTCGTTCACCAACTTGAGGATATAGTGGGACGAATGTTTAATATTGTCCAGATATTGGAGCTGTTTTGGGGAAACGGGCGTGCTTTTTAATAGGTCGGAAAAGCCGATAACGCTTCCCAATGGCGTCTGGATATCGTGCGTAACGGTAGCCAAAAGCATGGTTTTGCTTCGGAGTAGATCTTCTTTTTCTGAATTAAGCCGTTCCAATTGCATCCTGTATTTTTGGTTCTTCTGTAAATCACGCACAATAATTAAGCCAAAAAGGATTACGAGTAAAAGCGCAATGGCACCAATCCACGCAATGTTTTTGGTGGTTTTGCTAATCGCGAATTTTGATTCGTTGATGGTTTGATACGATTTTTGGAGGATTTCTTTTTCAACGGAAATCAATACATTCCGCAACTGATCGGAGATAACACGGTTTTCGTCCAGTAGTTTTTGTTCCCGTTTAAAAAGCTGACTTTTGATTCGGTTTTCTTTGGTGACAACATCCGAAATAATTTTTTCAAAAGCCAAAACCAGCGAATCGTTCGAAACCGGAAGGACACTCAGCGAATCCCGTTGGTGTGGATCGAGTACATTATCGAGGAATTTCCGAATCTGGGAATTGTTTCGCGCCCGACTAATGGGTTGGAAGTTTAAAACCAAAGAATCCTTAACATTATAAATTTTAGTAATGGCTTTGTCCAGGTTGTTTTCGTGGCTGAATTTTTTTCGGAAGTCGAGAATCTCCCGGATACTTTTTCGCTTCTTTTTTAAGAGCATCTGTATCGAGTCGAATTTGACCAGTTGGTTGTCATCGGCGCCTTCCTTAATCGTTTCGATTTCGGCATTGATGCTGTCCAATAAACGGTAATATTCGTTGATCGTACTTTTGTTTTCGGTGAGCATAGCCGATCGGCCGATGGCTTCCGAGGTATAGAGGTTGGTTACGACATTACTGATCTTTAGGATCTTTTTGTTTTCTTCCGATGTCGTTTCTTTCGGAGTGGCCAGTTTTAGAATTTCAGAATAAATATACCAAACCGAAATCACCGCGATAACAATCAGGAAAATATATCCCAGAACAACTTTAAATTGTAACGACTTTGCTCTTTTATCCATTTTATAAAGATACTCGATCTGCTTTTGTAATCAAAAAAAAAGTCCAACGCAATGTTGGACTCCTTTATTGTGAAGGGTTTGAAATTAAGAAACCAAACCTCTTGAAATTACAATTCTTTGGATTTCGGAAGTTCCTTCGTAAATCTGAGTGATCTTCGCATCACGCATCATACGCTCTACATGGTACTCTCTTACATATCCGTTACCACCGTGGATTTGAACCGCCTCGATAGTCGTATCCATTGCTACCTGTGATGCATATAATTTTGCCATCGCTCCGGAATGTGAAATATCCTGTCCGGCATCTTTTTCGCAAGCGGCTTTAAAACACAACATTCTGGCAGCAGTGATTTGTGTTGCCATATCGGCCAATTTAAAAGCAATTGCCTGGTGTTTGAAGATTTCTTTTCCGAAAGCTTTACGCTCCTGTGCATATTTTAACGCCAATTCGTAAGCTCCGGAAGCAATTCCCAAGGCCTGAGAAGCAATTCCGATACGACCACCATTTAATACACCCATTGCAAAGTTAAATCCGAAACCATCCGCACCAATTCTGTTTTCTTTTGGTACTTTAACGTCGGTAAACATTAACGAATGCGTGTCGGATCCGCGGATTCCCATTTTTTGTTCTTTTGGACCAATTTCGAAACCTGCCCATCCTCTTTCAACGATAAAAGCATTGATTCCTTTGTGTCCTTTTTCTACGTCCGTTTGTGCAATTACAATATAAGTAGAAGCAGTATTACCATTGGTAATCCAGTTTTTAGTTCCGTTTAACAAATAATGATCTCCCATATCGATGGCAGTCGTCTTTTGTGAGGTAGCATCCGATCCGGCTTCCGGCTCTGATAAACAGAACGCTCCGATAACCTCACCTTTAGCTAGTGGCACTAAATATTTTTCTTTTTGTTCTTCGTTACAGTATTTTTCAAGACCGGCACATACTAATGAGTTGTTAACTGACATAACTACGGCAGCTGAAGCATCAATTTTCGCAATTTCCTCCATAGCCAATACGTAAGAAACACTGTCCAATCCGGCTCCACCGTATTTAGGGTCAACCATCATACCTAAAAATCCTAACTCGGCCATTTTTTTAACCTGCTCTTCAGGGAATTTTTGGTGTTCATCTCGTTCAATTACGCCTGGTAGTAATTCGGTTTGAGCAAAATCACGAGCAGCCTGCTGTATCATTAAATGCTCTTCAGTCAGTTTAAAATCCATTTCTTATAAGTTATTTTGTTTGAATGTTCTTTAAAAAAGTTTCCAAATATAGCGTATAAATGTCATACTTTCAACTGGATTGCCTAATTTTAACCCATGCAAAATAGTGTCTATAACGTTATCGGAGTCATGTCCGGAACTTCCCTCGACGGGATCGATCTGGCGGCGATCACTTTTACGCTGGAAAACCAACAGTGGCAATTTCAAATCGAACAATGTGAAACGGTTCCGTATTCGGAAGAATGGATCGGATGGCTTCGCGAAGCCGTTGGTTATACGCCCTTGCAACTGGAGATGTTAAACGAAAATTATACCGTTTTACTAGCCGGTGTAATCCGTGATTTTATCCAAAAAAATAAGATTCAGAAATTAGACGCAGTATGTTCCCACGGACATACGATTTTGCACCAACCACAAAACGGACTGACACTTCAGATCGGAAACCTGCCAAAAATTGCCGAACTCATCGGACAAAAAGTAGTCTGCGATTTCAGAGTGGATGATGTCGCACTTGGCGGACAAGGCGCTCCCTTGGTTCCTATTGGCGACCGACTATTGTTTGCCGATTATAATTACTGTCTGAATTTGGGTGGTTTTTCTAATGTTTCGTTTGAAGAAAACGACAATCGGATTGCGTTCGATATTTCGCCCGTTAATACGGTGCTGAATTGTTATGCGGAAAAATTAGGCTATGCCTACGACGACCGGGGAAAGCTTGCCGCTAAAGGAAAGGTCTCGGAAAAACTGATGCAGGAGCTGGATGCCTTACCGTTTTATCAGGCGAAACATCCCAAATCGTTGGGTTTTGAATTTGTAAAAGAAACCGTTTTTCCTTTGATCGAGCAACATGAATTACAGGAGTTGGATGTACTGGCTACGTTTACCCATCATATTGCGTTTCAGATAGCTAGGGCGTTGCCGGTACCAAAAGGAAATTTACTGATCACCGGCGGTGGTGCCTACAATCATTTTCTGATTGAGTTGATCAAGGAAAATTTACCCGAAATGAAAGTCGCCGTTCCCGATACCAAAACCATCGAATTTAAAGAGGCCTTAATCTTCGGTTTGCTCGGTGTTTTAAAGCTTCGTAACGAAATAAATGTACTGGCCAGCGTGACCGGAGCGCGTCAGAATCACAGTTCCGGAAGAATTTATGATATACCGTAAAAACTTTGAGATTTTAAGAGTTTCAGGCTATATTTGTGCGACTTAAAAAACAACAATACAATAAATAATTACATAAAATGAAAGATTTATTAAAGAAATTCGAAAATAAAGAGCCGGAAGTAGTATTCCATTGGAAAGATGCAGAAACGGAAGCCGAAGGATGGACAGTGATCAACTCATTAAGAGGTGGTGCTGCCGGAGGTGGAACCCGTATGCGTAAAGGATTGGATATGAATGAGGTATTGTCACTTGCCAAAACAATGGAAGTGAAGTTTTCGGTTTCAGGACCTGCGATTGGCGGTGCAAAATCTGGAATTAATTTCGATCCGAACGATCCAAGAAAAAAAGGCGTGTTACAACGTTGGTATAAAGCGGTTTCGCCTTTGTTAAAAAGCTATTACGGAACCGGTGGGGATTTAAATGTGGACGAAATCCACGAAGTAATCCCGATGACAGAAGAATGTGGTGTTTGGCATCCGCAGGAAGGTGTTTTTAACGGACATTTTAAACCGACCGAAGCCGATAAAATCAACCGTATCGGACAATTACGTCAAGGTGTGGTAAAAGTGATCGAAAACACAACGTTCTCTCCGGATATCAACAGAAAATATACCGTTGCCGATATGATCACCGGATATGGTGTGGCACAAGCGGTACGTCATTTCTATGATATCTATGGTGGAAACGTACAAGGTAAAAAAGCAATCGTTCAAGGTTTTGGTAATGTAGGTTCGGCTGCGGCGTTCTACCTGGCTGAAATGGGGGCGAAGGTTGTTGGAATTATCGATAGAGACGGAGGGTTGATCAAAGAAGAAGGATTCTCCTTCGAAGAGATCAGAACTTTATTCTTAAACAAAGACGGAAACAAATTGGTGGCCGATAACATGATTCCGTTTGAAGAAATCAATGCTAAAATCTGGAATTTGGGCGCGGAAATCTTTACTCCGTGTGCGGCGTCAAGATTGGTAACCAAAGAACAGGTGGATAATATGATCGCATCCGGATTGGAAGTGATTTCATGTGGGGCGAATGTTCCGTTTGCCGATAAAGAGATTTTCTTCGGTCCGATTATGGAGGAAACGGATAGTAAAGTGAGTTTAATTCCGGACTTTATTTCCAACTGTGGAATGGCTCGTGTGTTTGCTTATTTTATGGAGAAAAAAGTTCAAATGACAGATGAGTCGATCTTTAACGATACATCGGATATCATTCGTACAGCGATCGAAAAAGTTCACGCATTGAATTCAGACAAGAAAAACATCAGTGCGACTGCTTTTGAAATCGCACTAAAACAACTTTTATAATAGCTAAAACGCCCAACAATTTGTTGGGCGTTTTTTTTTAATAATAATTATTTACCTTTATTGCCGTTATAAAGAAAAAAGGAATACTATTTGCTAGTCCTTTTGGTACAGTTTATTTAGCGAAATAATGAAAGGATTCGAAACAGAACAGGAAAAGAAATCATTTGTGATCACCACGGTATTATGCGGGGTGATTATCGCATTGCTGTTTCTTTTAAAATTTTCGTCCACGTTGGATATTATGCAGCTTGAAGGTGGTGGAGGTGGAGGAATTGCCGTGAATTTTGGCGACAGTGATGTCGGTTCCGGAAAAAATTTACAAAGCGAAGTACTCAATGTATCCAATCATACCAAAGCGACTCCGGCTACTCCGGCGCCACAAGAGGAAATTATCGGTCAGGATTACGACGATGCTCCGGTAGTGGCGACGACCAAGAAAGTGGAGAAAACAAAAGTAACCCCAAAACCAGTGGATAAACCGGTGCCCACTCCGGAAAAACCAAAACCATCGAAGTCGACAACCGATGCGTTGGCAAATTTGATGAATGGTTCCAAATCGGGTGGTGATGGCGATGATAATGCCAGTGGAAATAAAGGGAAACTAAGCGGTGATAAAAATGCTTCCGGCTATTATGGCGGTGGCGGTTCCGGAAATGGAAAAGGATCGGGTAACGGTGACGGCGAAGGTCCGGGCTCCGGTGGTGGAAAAGGTGGTGGCTATGGAAACGGTAACGGTACCGGAGTTGGAAATTACCAATTGGCCGGACGTAAAGCGATTTCAAAACCAAGACCGAATTATAATTGTAATGAAGAAGGTTTTGTAGCCGTTGAAATAGAAGTCGACAAAAACGGAAAAGTAATTGGTGCCGAACCCGGCGTACGCGGAACGACCAATGCGGCCAAATGTTTGTTGGATCAGGCGCGTATCGCAGCGATGCAAACCAAATTCGATCCGAATCCAAGTGCACCCGACAAACAGGTGGGAAAAATTATATATAACTTCAAGTTGACAGAGTAAAGATTTCTTTACTCTTTTTTCTTTTATAGCCAATGAATTATCAGGAAACGTTAGACTGGATGTTTGCGCAATTGCCAATGTTCCAACAACAGGGCGCCTCAGCCTATAAGAAAGATTTGACCAATACGGTTTTACTGTGCCGGGAATTGGGAAATCCGGAAACGAAAATCAAAACGATACATATTGCCGGAACCAACGGTAAAGGATCGACGTCCTCGATGATCGCTTCGGTTTTGCAGGAAGCGGGGTATAAAGTGGGTTTGTATACGTCGCCGCATTTAAAGGATTTCCGGGAGCGGATTAAGATTAATGGTGCCGAAATACCGGAGACTTTTGTCTGTGACTTTATCGCGCAACACAAAGCTTTTTTCGAAAATAACCAGTTGAGTTTTTTTGAAATGACCGTCGGTTTGGCCTTCGATTATTTTGAAAAGGAAAAAGTAGACGTTGCCGTTATTGAAGTCGGTATGGGCGGCCGATTGGATTCGACGAATGTGATCACGCCTTTGGTGTCGGTCATCACGAATATAGGTTTTGATCATACGCAGTTTTTAGGAACGACCTATCGCGAGATTGCGTTCGAAAAAGCCGGGATTATTAAACCGGGTATTCCAGTGGTTATAGGAGAATATAATGAAGAAACCCAGCCGGTTTTTATCGGGAAAGCGACCGAATGCAGTTCGGAGCTTTATTTTGCCTCCGATTTGATCACTCGGGATTATCCTGGGGCTTTATTGGGCGATTACCAATTCCATAATAAAAAGACGGTAGTACAGACGGTGGAAATCCTAAAGCGTTTTTTTACGATTACGGAACAAAACCTTGAAAACGGTTTGCTGAATGTGGTGAAAAATACCCAACTCCGCGGTCGGTGGGAACAAATTCATTCCAATCCAAAGGTGATTTGCGACACGGCACATAACAGTCACGGGTTAAAAATTGTCTTAAACCAGATACAAAAAGAAAAATTTGAGCAGTTATATTTTGTTTTAGGGGTGGTAAACGACAAAGATTTGGATTCGATCTTGCCGTTATTTCCTAAAAATGCGCGTTATTTTTTCTGTAAGCCCAATGTGCCAAGAGGATTGGAGATAGAAATTTTACAACAAAAAGCAAGTGAATTCGGACTTGTGGGGTTGGCATTCGGTTCTGTGTCAGAAGCTTATGCGGAAGCCTTACGTATTGCAGGCTCAGCCGATTTTATCTATGTCGGAGGGAGTACTTTTGTTGTAGCGGAAATTTTATAAATTTTTCCGGTTTTTGTTTGCAGATCTAAAAAACTGTCCTATATTTGCACTCGTAATCAGGAACACAATTGCTGACTACAAAAAACATAAGGGCGATTAGCTCAGCTGGTTCAGAGCACCTCGTTTACACCGAGGGGGTCGGGGGTTCGAACCCCTCATCGCCCACAGAAACTCTCAAGGAAACTTGGGAGTTTTTTTATTTTACACTATATGCGATTAGCTTAGTTGGTTCAGTGCATTCCGATTCTTTCGGACGCGGCCGGGGATAGAACCCCATCTTCTCTACAATTTTACAACCCCTCGATTTACAACCCGTTTTTTTATTTGTGATACTTATTTGCTTTTCCTTCTAGGAAATAAAACTTTCTCTTATTTTTTATTGATCATATTCAAAACTTTAAAATTCATTCACCTATAAATTAGGTAAAAACACGTATTGCTTTATTGTATGTAAATTAGTTCCTTTCCGGTTTACGAAATACAGTTATAAACAATGAAAAAAAGATTTGTAGACCCATTTTTTCCAAATAGACCTGTAATAGATCCTAACTTGTTTGAAGGTAGAACTGAACAGATTGATGAAATTGTTGACGCATTATATCAATCAAAAAATAATAACCCTAAGCACTTTATAATTACTGGGGACAGAGGGATTGGAAAATCTTCACTTCTATTACAAACTAAAATTTTATCAGAAGGAGATAACTCTTTAGCTGAAAGATATGGAATAGATTTAGGTGTTGGTAAATACAATTATGTCTCTAGCTGGACCGATGTAACTGATGGGCAAACATTAGAAAATTTAGCGAAATGTCTTTTAGTTGACTTAGAAACTACTATCAAAAAAATATTCTCATCTTTAAAATTTACTCTAGACTTAGCTGGATTTATTCAAATTGAGAGAACGAGTAGTGATGATAAATCGGTTACAGATATTGTGAGTGAATTTGTGAAAAATTTAAAAACGATTTATGACAATGTTAATAAACAATCTAAAGACGGAATAATAATTTTTATTGATGAACTTGATAGAGTGTCTATATCTTCTGGTGTATCTTCTTTCTTTAAACTTGTTACCGAAAAATTAAATAGAGAAAATATGCCTAATGTAATTTTTGCTGCTTCTGGTATTACTGGAGCAATTCAAAAGTTAGGTACAGAACATGCATCTATAGAAAGAACATTCAGAGATATACCTCTTCCTTTGTTCTCGGTACAAGAAACAAAGGAAATATTAGTTAATGGTTTTGAAAAAGTAGGATTTACATTTGATGAGTCTATTCCTGATTTAACATACAGTATATCCTCAGGGTTTCCAGAACCGATTCATATTTTGGGAAGTGAAATGTTGTCAGTATCTAGCGATAATCATATATGCAAAGATGATTTCGAAAAGGCAAAAACAAAAATTGTTTCAGACGTAAGAAAAAATAAGTTGAAAGACATTTTGTCCAAAGCTGGATATGGTAAATATCAGTCAATTCTAGAAGCCATGGCTAAACATCCTGATGTTAATGTTCCATTGGAATATATAACTAAACAAATAAAATATAAACAAAATGAATTCAGTTCCAATATTGGAACCCTAATAGAGAAAAATATTATTAGAAGAGTAGATAGAAGTGTATATGCTTTTGTAGATCCCCTCTTAAAAGAATACATAAAATTATTTGGTGTAATTAAAATTGAAAAATAATAACTGTCAGTTAACAGCGGTTTGGCAGAATAATTTTTTTTCTTACTGCATTCTTCTTAAATTATCGCGATTGCTTAACCGTTATACAGCATCAATCAATTTCTACGGAACTTAAAAACTAAAATATAATGGATATAGAATCAGAAAGTATTATTGCTTTAAATGAATTTAAAAAAGGCGTAATTAAGAAAGGAGATTATGGTAATGATGGATGTAAATTTGAAGGTTTAGTTACTTATTCAGTAAATGGAAAAGTAGAAACTGAAATTTTAGAAGTTGTTATAATTACTGGAGGCTATGAACCAATGATAAAATTAGACATAGATGTTAAAGGTCGAATAATAACAAGTGCTAAATATCATTTAGATTTTAATCCCAGATTTTCTAAGAGAACAATGTTTAAATTTAATAAAATGGACGATTCAATTACAATAATTGGAAAAAACTCTCCAAAATTAGGGGACTACGAAGTCAAGATTATTGAAGTATAAAAATACATCGAACTTCTTAGAGCCGGCGTTACAATTTGTATTAACTTTTACCACAATGATAAAACAGAAAATATGGAATTAGAACTTAAAAAATATTCTAATGGAAAAGTATCCACTGAATATGTTAAAATTGAAAAGATGAAAAATAAGATTCAGCCAAAAAGCCTTCTTTTCATAACCGAATTTGATACTGAGGAAAATGGTCATAAAATCAATTACTTAGATATAAAGAAAGTTCAATTCATTGCAAATTGCAAAACCAAATTTGAGAATGAAATTTTAGTAGCTTTCTATATTAATTGCGAAGGATATATGGAAGGTTATGTAATTACAAATTTACCAGAAGGTTATGATTCATATCAAGGTTATCTGATTGATTATAAATCTTATAGTGATATTTGTGAAATGACAAATGAAACAAAGCTTTCTATAGATGAATATTTTGAGCAAATTAAAAATAGTTACATTGGAGTAAACACAATTGCTACTTTTCAAGAAAAAAAATACAACTATACCGAACAAGACAATATGTGGAAATTAGTTAATAATACAAGAGATAACAACAGTTTGGTATAATTGTTCGTTTTATATTTTTATTAAAAATCTTCAAAAGTAACTCAGTTCTATTATAATGCTAGAGGACATTATACTATATATAACAATTCTTTAGTGTTGGAATATATATGGTCCTAAATGAGCCTCCTAATTTTGTCAAAAGACAACATAAGGTATCAAACTCCAACACCCTTGTTGGAGTTTTTTTATTCCATTTCAAAAACAATTACATTTTTGTAATCAAACAGCAATACATCACAGATAATAATCGATTTGTTTTTTTAATACACAAGATATATTGTATTTAAAAACTTTGATTATTTTTAGGACTTACAAAATAGCGGTAAATACCTACAAACCGCAGACGATGATCAAAAAATATAAAAGTGTTATTACCGAATAACGCTTTAAATCGGAAGGGCGTAATCCCGGAGCAGTTTTACCAAGTTTAGTCAACCAAATACCTTAAAATATGGATTTCCAACAAGAACTCGATACAATTTTTGAGATCATAAAAGACACGCTTCCCGCGGGCGTCACGTTCACCTGTTACAGCATTCCTTCCTATTCCGGCCGCGGAATAACCGGTAAGTCCTATTTTGCGCTTATCGATGGCAAGGTAAATCGCGAAGCAATTCCGGATGTGTTGAATGACGACCGCGAACATCGCAATAATGAGATCAACCAACGGATAAGAAAAGCCGAATTCGATATTGCCGTTGCTCAGGAGCCGGGACGTTTTGTGCTCTTTTCCATTTCAAAAGAAAACGGATATACCTATAAAATCGCCACGCCGGAAGAATTGCTTTTCCATACCAAATTAGACCTGACCCAAAATGTGGATCACGGAACGCAAAAGGAAAGTTTTGCCGAAGTGGCTCCGGATAAAAAAACCGGAAAACCCGACGTGGTAGGCCGACAAAAAATTTATTACGAAAACGGTGAGGTTAAGGAATATAGCGGCACGCCAGTTTCCGATTTCGCAAGAGCGGCTTTTCATGCGCTCGATGGAAAACTGAAGTTTGTATATGCCATGGCTTCCAAAACGGAGGTTATCATCAAAACGACACCTGCAATTCCCGGTGTTACGGAGGTATATGAATTCAACGAAGATCTGACATTGGACGCATCCAAAATCGAGAATATTTATGAATTCCTGGAGTCGTTTAGCGAGGCCAAAATCGAAAAGGCGATCGAAGCACTTCAGGCAAATCCGGAATTTAAGGCAAAAGCCGAAAAACGCTATGGACAGTTGATCAAAATTAGAGTGGGGCAAGACGCGGGTATCGAAAGTTTCGAAAAAGCCGCCTTGTCGCGTAAGGAAATCGAATTGTTTAGCGACTGGCATTTTGCCGAAAATGTGATTTCGCTCGGGCGTATGGATGAAGACGAATGCCGCACTGTTGTCGATTTTATCGGAAGTCTGGTGATGAGTCATCTGGATATTCACGAGTTTAAAGCGCAAATGGAAGCTACCGAAAACGAAATGGAGCTGCGGGAGGTATATTATTCCGCTTCCCAAAAAGTAAAAGCGGGAATGTTGGCCGAAGCGAATGTGTATGATGGCAGTTGGTTCGGACAAATAAGTACCCTGCTGGCGAATCATAAGGTCGAAAAACTAATGTTCGAAAAAACACATTTCAAAATCGAAAGCAGCGATGCACTTAAGGCATTTATGTTCTATCTGGATCTTAATAACCGTGTCAGTATGTATTTCGACATCTACCAATCGTATCTCTATGACCTTACGGAATTCTTCTGGTTTTTACCGGCTTTACCGAGAACGGCTTGGGGCGAAACCGACTTTGTGTTACCGGAATTCACCCTAAAATTCAGACGAAAAGCCTATTACAGAATCAACGACGACGGCGATTGGCTTCGAAAAAGCCCGAAACCAGCTGGCGTTGCATAAGCTATAAAACCTATTTCCGAATTTTTCGGAGTCCTTAACCAACCAAACTACAATGGCTACACAAATGTATGAGGTACAGTGGAACGACGCTGTATTAGAAAAACCAATAGTTACCAAACAAGAAATAATGGAGTATTGCCGCCATTTTGGACAGGCAACACCCGAACTTCACGAATTCCTGACGCGTTTCGATTTCGACGAATGGAAATGCATGCAGATTGCTTTCGATTATGTTTACGGAAAACATTCCGACAAAAACGGAGGCGTGGGGAGTGATGCCGTGGCCTATCTCGGGCTTATTGCCACGACCTTTCTGTCGCGCGAAGGCGAAGCACAACTACAGGAATATGTTGGTAAGGAGCGCTTTATATATCCTGAAAACAATCGCACGTCGTTCCAGGTTTTCGACGATTGTCCGCTTTGGATTATCCAGATCGTAAAAAAGGAACAACACTATGCCGACTGTCTGTTTTTTATGCCTGCCGTTTTCTGGAAAGACGCACAAATGCGCGACGATTCCTATGGTTATGAAAAATATACTGTTAGTGATCATAACAAATGGTACGGTGACTTTACCAAAAACGAGCGCCCAATTCAGTACTGGCGCAGACGAATCGGTTCGTATGCACCGAATTTTATCGATCGCGAAGGAACCAAAATTGAATTTGGATTGGGACTTCCCATTTTCGACAAATGGCAAAACCGCATCGTGTATTACGATATCAGAGCGTCCGAAAACATGTATTTCCACGATCTTGCCAATCCGGAAATCCGACACGAAGCAAAAGGTTTCCTGGTGGATTCGCATAATGGCTATTTTTTGAGCACACCGGAAGGATACCATTTTGGACAAAAAGGAAGTTTACTGATCACCGACAAGCAATTCAAAAAAAAATCCAAGACCAAAACCAACGTCTATAATTCGTTTGAAAACGATTTCTGGAATGTTTTTCTCGATACAAAAGGGATCGTGATGACGAATAAAGAGACAAACGAAGAAAGACAGTTTAAATACAAAGAAGTCAATTTAACCAACAATATTGGTGGGAATAACAGCACCGAGCTTTCGATTTGGGCAACAGACGATAACACCGTTTGTTTTTTCGAAGGGCGTAATTTTATTACGATCGATAAAGACTTTAACGTCAATGTCGTTTCATCGCGTAAGGAATTCAAAAAAGAAATCCCGGCCTATTTTTATGATTGTTTTATTCGAAACAAATCGCTCGAGCTTGCCAAAAACCGCCGACTGTTCTTTACGAGCGAAGGAGTCTGGATGGTAAATGCCAACGGAAAACTCGAATATTTTAATCCGAAGCTTACTGAAATCACCGGGGAAGCGGTTTTTTACAACGGCATCCAAGACGAAGCCTTAGGCGGAATTTGGTTCGTTACCGCCAACGACCGACTGGTTTTTACGGATGAAAATTTCGAAAAAGGTTATGTGTTTAACTTTACCGAACAAGTTTCCGATCCGCTGAGAAGCGATAATTTTTATGCGCAACTTTATTTCGATGCCGAACAAAATCTGTGGACTTCGTTCTATCGCGATAAACTGTACAAAATCAACCGAAATGAACTGGAAGACAAGCTTAAAACAGCGGTCGCCTATGCTCCAAAACAACTTCAAACGCTCTAAAAAACAATGGCTACACAAATTTACGAACTGGATTGGGACGATACGCCCGCGGGAAAGTTCAGATTATCCAAACCGGAAATTGTCGCGTATGTTCGGCATTTCGGACAAGATACCAACGAACTGCACGAATTCCTGACGCGCTTCGACTTTGAAGAATGGGTTTGCATGGAACTTTTTGTCGACTACATCTACGGAAAATCGACTAAAAGCGGTGAAGTGGGAAGTGATGCCGTGCAGTATCTAAATATCGTTTCGGGGACTTTTTTTACCGAAGAAGCCGAACTCGCGCTTCATAATTATATCGGATACAACAACAATAGATTTGAATACAATTACGATGGATCACCACCATTCGCGACCTTCCCGGATTGTCCGCTTTGGGTGATCCAGATTACGAGTCAGGAAAAACAGGCGTCGAGTGCGATTTTTTTCATGCCGGCAATTTGGTGGAAAGAGGCGAATATGACCAGCGAATCGTATGCCGACAGTCATTTTACCGTGAATTCGCAATGGAACCAATGGTATAATGACCCTTTCGGGAAAAACCAGCATCAGAATAGGTATTGGAGAAACCGAATCGGAAGTTATTCTCCGAATTTTATCGCGCGCGAAAGTGGCTCGACAATTTTATTTAATAATTATAAAATCCATTTCGACGCTTTTAGAAATCGATTGCTGATACAGGAATCGCAATTGGAAGCCATGTCTTATTACAATTTGTCGGATTTTAAAACCGAACATAAAACGCAGAATTTCCTTAAAGATAGCGCAAACGGATTTATCGAAAGTTCGGCTGATGGCTATCGTTTTTATACCGAAACAAAACTGTTGGTCACTGATGCCGATTTTAACGTGATTTCAGAATCGGCTTCCAAAGTGGTCAATGTTTACGAAGATGATTTCTGGAAAGTCGTGCTTGATAACAAAGGTGTTTTGATGACGAAAAAGGAATCGGGAGACGAAAAACGTTTTAAATATAGCGAACTTAAACTGACGACTTCGGCCTTTTCGAACAACCCGGATAGCTTGACAATTTATGTGAATGCGAACCGTTCGGTGATTTTCTTCGAAAAACAGCTTTCGATTGTCGATACGTCGTTTACGGTTACGAACCTGAATTTGGACAGTTTGTTTAAAAAAGAAATTGCACCGTATTATTACGATAACGGCCAAAAAAGACAGCTTGTTGCACTTTCTGCCGAAAGACAATTACTACTAACTAATAACGGTGTTTTCGAATTGGGAAGCGACGAAAAACCAAAATTGATCAACCAAAAGCTAAAGGAAATCACGGGCGAAGTTTTGTTTTATAGTGCGGTAAAAGACGACGCTTTAAACGGAATCTGGTTTGTGGCTGGTATCGATCGTTTGGTTTTTACCGATGTGAATTTCGAAAAAGGCTATGTGTTTAATTTCACCGAACAAGACCTTACGGATAAGTACTTCAATGATTACCGTTGGAGCGAGCTCCTTTTGGATCGGGATGGGAATTTATGGTACTCGCTTTTTGGACCGGAACTTAAAAAAATCGCCAGAAAAGAACTCGAATCGAAAGTGAAAACGGCAGTTGCCTACGCTCCAAAACAACATAAAACGCACTAAAAAAGAATGGCTACACAAATTTACGAGCTAGGCTGGAACGATACGCCTGCGGGAAAATTTAGGTTATCCACACCGGAAATTGTCGACTATGTTCGACATTTCGGACAAGATACCAAAGAACTACACGAATTCCTGACGCGCTTTGACTTTGAAGAATGGGTTTGCATGGAACTTTTTGTAGATTATGTTTACGGACGAGTGGACAAAAGCGGTGAAGTTGGAAGTGATGCCGTGCAATATCTAAGTATCGTTTCGGGTACTTTTTTTACCGAAGAAGCCGAACTCGCGCTACATAATTATGTGGGATTCAACAAAAATAAATTTGAATACAACTACACCGGATCGCCACCATTCGCACCGTTTCCGGATTGTCCGCTTTGGATTATCCAGATTACGAGTCAGAAGAAACAGGCGTCGAGTGCGATTTTTTTCATGCCGGCAATTTGGTGGAAAGATGCGAATATGACCAGCGAATCGTATGCCGACAGTCATTTTACAGTAGATTGGAGAGGAAACAAGTGGTATAATGGCTCGTTCGATAAAAACCAGGATCGGTGTACCTATTGGCGAAATCGAATCGGGAGTTATGCGCCGAATTTTATCGCGCGCGAAAGTGGTGCGATAATTCCGTTCGTCTACCGTGATATTCATTTAGATACCTTTAGAAATCGGGTTTTTATACCGGACTCACGATCGGAAGAGATGCGTTATTACGATTTGTCGGATTTTAAAACCGAGCATAAAACGCAGAATTTCCTTAAAAATAGTGAGCTCGGATTTATCGAAAGTTCGGCCGAAGGGTATCGTTTTTATACCGATACAAAACTATTGATCACCGATGCGGACTTTAACGTGATTTCAGAATCCGCTTCCAGAATTGTCAATCGTTACGAAGATGATTTCTGGAAAGTAGTGCTCGATAACAAAGGCGTTTGGATGACAAACAAGGAATCGGGAGAAGAAAAGCGTTTTAAATATAGCGAGCTTAAACTAACGACTTCGATCTATTCGAATAACCCGAATAGCTTGACAATTTATGTGAATGCGAACCGTTCGGTTATTTTTTTCGGAACCCAAAATCTGCTTTCCATTGTCGACACTTCATTTACGGTTGCGAACATGAGTTTGGAGCGTCTGTTTAAAAAAGAAATCGCGCCGTATTATTATAATAACCGCCAGGTAAGAAAGTTTTTTGCACTTTCTGCCGAAAGACAATTACTACTAACCGATAGCGGCGTTTTCGAATTGGGAAGCGACGAAAAACCAAAATTGATCAGCCAAAAGCTAAAGGAAATCACAGGCGAAGTTTTGTTTTACAGTGCGGTAAAAGACGACGCTTTAAACGGAATCTGGTTTGTGGCCGGTATGGATCGTTTGGTTTTTACCGACTTGAATTTCGAAAAAGGCTATGTGTTTAATTTCACCGAACAAGACCTTTCGGACGAACACGTCAATTCTTACCGTTGGAGCCAGCTCTTTTGGGATCAGGATGGGGATTTATGGTATTCGCTTTTTGGACAGACACTTAAAAAAATCGCCAGAAAGGAATTGGAGTCGAAATTAAAAACGGCAATCGCTTTTGCAAAATAAAAACTATGGAAACAGAGGAATTATTACGAACGTTTATAATTGAAGAAGAAAAGGAACTGAATCGGGAATTGGTACATTTTTCGGGGGAGCAAGGTCACAACTTCCGAAGCGAAAATTATTCGGCGTTGGTCAAAGCATTTCCGAAGGCTGTAAAGCTGCTGGAACCGCAGGAATTGGAATCGTTTTATTTCCATTATATGCGAATGGGTGTGCTTCCGTTAAAAGGAATTGAAAAGACATATGCGCTTTGGGAAGCGGCCTACCGAAAGCAGTCCATTTTTATCGATAAGAAAAAATACGATACGTTTTTTACCCATTGGCAATCACTTAAAGGCTTGTTTGTTTTTGGGTATGATCATCGATTGGAACTGGATCAAAATAACGGTTATGACGATTATGTCCGATACCGAAAGGTTTTCGAAAAGATTAATTCGTATACGAACATACCCGGAATGCTGGCAAAGCCACATTTATTTTCAGAATTCGGCGAGGATCAAGACGTGGTAAACCGGATTTCAAAAGCCGTTTTGGCACTCGAATTTATCCATGACCATTATTGGAATGGAACTCCCGACGGCCATTATAATTATACCAATCTGGTGTTTTGGGGATTGATATTCATTTTGGTTTCCAGTGATTCCGAAGTCGCCAGAGACACTATTTCACAATTCAAAAAAGCGGATTCTTTACCAAAATTCGACGACCAGATGGAAATTCTGACGCGTTTCGAAACCGCAGCGCGTACATTTAAAAATAAAAAATAAAGCCTACTTTTTTGATAAAGATTTCGGGTTGAGAATCACACGAAACGAAATAGTTATCAAAATTTGAGACCAACCAAAAACAAAATATTATGGAAAAAATGACGCTTAAAGAAGCCAAATCGATTCTTAAAAAACACAATCTCGAAGCCAACGGAAAACATCTTTTCGACGCTTTTGGAAATATGGAGCTATTCGAAGCGCTTTTGGCCGCCGGTGCTGATGCGAATCATTTTGATACCTATTTCAATGTTCCGATTCTTTCGTTAGCCTATAGCCGACAAGAATATACCAATTTCCGACTGCTTCTAGAATACGGCGCGAATCCCGATACGCCTTCAAGTGTGTTTGAGAATCGCGAACCGATTATTTTCGAGATTGCTTCTCCGCAAACAGGAGTTGACAGTTATCTCCGACCGATGATCAAAGCTGGAATCGACTTGAATCAGATGCATCCGGATTCGGGATATACATTGTTGCAACACGCTGCGAGCCGGTATTATGTGTCGCTTGAAAATCTCGAACATCTGATCGCAAAAGGAGCGGATCCGAATCTGCCAAACCGAGATGGACAGACACTTTACGACTTGATTGACAATGGGAAAATCAATCTTCGAAAATGGGTTTTGCTGGCTTTAAAGAAACATCAAGCGGGTTATGTGGAACGTCCGGTCGAATTGCAAATCGTTACGCCATCTCAAAAACCGGAATGGGCCACACATTTTTATTATCCGCTTGGTTCGTTTCGGGTTGTAAAAGTGCTCGATAAAACGGAAAATACGCTTACGGTACGAATGTATCGAACCCAGCAACACGACATCGATTTTCCGAGAACACATACCGATGCACTTGCGATCATTTTTTCGCTTTTGGAACATTCCAATACACCATCGGTATGGAAAGATGCGGTTTCGGTATTCTATTTCGATAATGATCATGCTGCTTTGGCACGTCATTATATCCAATCGCATATCGTTTCGGATTTCGATCTGACGTTCCGCCCGGAACTTTGGACGGAAAAAGGATATAAAACGCTAGAGGAGACGTCGGAAGAAGAACGGGAACAATTGCAACAGGCCACGATGACGATCACCGTAAAGGAACCGGAAATGCTCCGGACGATCGAAGTCGGGAGTTGGTGTAAAGTACCGGAGTTCTATGTGACACCGCTTTGGTATCTTGAAAACAAGGCGACGTCTCAGTATTACTTTTTTTATAGGAGCAATGGTGGCCGATGGATGGCAAAAGAAGGTACCATTGGCACGGAAGCAAAAGGAAAAGTGATTGGCGGTATAAGCAAAGGCTACCACAAAGAAGAAAACAATAGAGCGGAAGCGTTTGTCTTTAAAAAATTAGAGGAAGGCTTTACGCTCGTCTACAAAAATTTTGACACGGCCTATAACCTTGAAGAGGGAATCAAGGAATCGATGCGGGAAGTCAAAAACAACGAAAACAAAAATCAGGAGTATAGCGAAGCCGCCATTAAAGCGATTAAAAGCAAAGACGTGGCGAAACTTGCAGAAATTCTGAAGAAAGGGGTTCATCCGGATACGCTAAAAGAAGAATATGGAAACCTTGCGCTGCAACGTATTGCCAACGAATATATTCCACAGCAAGTTCATCTTGACATGCTTAAACTGATGCTCGATAATGGAGCTGATCCGAATCATGAGTTATATGAACACGAACCCTTGTTACAGAAAGTATGCCGACACGCGAAAAATGAATTCGCGGATGGAATGGTACATGCCTTGCTTGATGCCGGAGCGGATATTACGACTGTCGGATCGAAAATGTACCAATATACTTCCACGCTGCAAGCGGCTTGTCAGGGTGGTATGTTGTGGTTTGTCGAATACCTTCTGGAAAAAGGAGCCGATGTACATTATAAAGATGAGAATGAGATTTCTGCATTGAATTATGCCGTGAGAGCAGAACGCAATGCCGTTGAAGTGATTGATTTGCTGCTTAAGAACGGAGCTGATAAAAATGATCTGAATACGTTTTACTATTCCGAAAATATGTTTGAATGTGCCGAAACGCCCGAAGCCGTACAGAAGCTTGTCGACTTAGGATTTGATATCAACATGCCAACACATCATAGTGATTGTCCGGCTATTCTTACCGTTGCCAGAAGAGGTTCCGTGAAAATGTTTGATACTTTTCTAAAATTGGGCGGCATGGACGAAATGCACCGCATTTTGAGTAGTCTTTACGATCCGCTGGATCGAAACAGTCAATCCACGATCGAGGAGCAAATCGAAAAGATGCGACTATTGCATAAACTGGGATATTCGCTGATTTCGGTTACGGACAATAATCCAATTGAGAATCTTGTCGACAGAAATCTCAAAAGACGCAAGAAAATTACCAAATGGGAAGAAAAAGCTTTGCTTGACCTTTGGGAAATGGATTGCGCACCAAGACGTTTGCACAAACTCAACGAGCTTAACGAATATGTAACCAGAGTCGATTGCAAGCCAATGATGGAGAAATGTCAACAATATATCGCCGAGATTCAAGCGGCCTTAAACTAATACAAGAAACCGATTCAAATGGAAAATTATTACGCCAAAGCCGTCTCCCCATTCGGAATGGAATTTGAAATTCCCGTAACCGAAGAGGGCATGCTTCAGATATCGAGTGCGCTTAAAGTAAAATCACTTGAGACGAACGCGCTCCAGGTTTTTTGTCGGAACAATGAACTTCAAACGCTTATTGCTCCCCATGCAATTTCGGTTGGATGTAACAAAAATAAACTGACAGCCTTGCATCTCGAAAATGCCGAAAGTGTGCATTGTGGTGAAAACAAAATCACGGAACTCTATGCGCCGAAAGCCACCGTTGTAAAATGTTATATCAATCAATTAACCGAATTGCGACTTGATAGCGCGGTGGAAATCGAGTGTTACGGAAACAACGATTTAAAGGCAATCTATGCGCCAAATTTGCGGAAGATCGACCGGTTTGAAGATCTCGTACAAACGGAAGATTTTGCTTCGCGCAAAGAAATCGACATCACCCTTAAAAACAATTTCGATCGCAGAAATCCGGAAGGCTATACAACCGAAACCTTTGCTCTTGAAATAGCACTCGATCTGGACAAACCCAGAACGGTCGATACCATTACGTTCGCAATATCGATTTACGATCCGGCGGTGCAGTTCGAGGTTAACCTTATGGAACGCAACGATGCATTCGATCTGAACGACAAAATTACACTTCCTATTGCCGTGGACAAACCGATGCGTTTTGCCTGTTCCGTTCCGATTCGATCGTATGAAACCGGGACGAAAAACCTGCTCGACATTATTCGGGAAATGCCCGAAAGTGAACGGGTATACGAACGGGAATTCCATATTGATGTAACCTGTTATCTGGAAACTCAAAACACGCAGGATAAGTCTTTTACCAAAACGTTTGTGATCGATAATCCGTTTGCAGGGCGTTACCAATGGGATACGGATACGTTTACCGAACCCGCTACAATGGAACAGGATGCAAAATTTCTACCGGAAGCACTTGCAAAAGTTACGGACGATCTCGAAGCAGCCTTGCTCGAACTTTTTGAAGAACACCAAGACGAGATTGCGGAAATTGCCGGAGCTGTGGATGGTATTTCATACGATATCCTACCACACGAACGCTACGCGGCGGTTTCTTTCCGAACTACGGTAGACGAAGAAAAATATAGTCCAGCCGATTGGGAACACTATAGTTTATTGGAATACCGAAATAGCAAGTCGGAGAAATTTAAGGCATTTTCGAAAAGGTTGTTTCAATTGTTTTTCGAAATCCAGGCGAGCTCGGACGATTTTGAGGATATAGAAGCCGTCATCAACGATGTATTGCTCACTGCAATTGCCAAAGCCGTTATACGTCCGTCGGTTGCCGAAAAATTGAAAGATTGCGGGATTTCGAACGCACCTGTTATAACCGACACTTTTGACACAACCGTGGAATATATTGTTTCGCTTTCCGAATACGGAGAAGAACCTTTTAATTATTGCCAATCGGTACTTTCGGGTACCGAAACAAAACCGGTGGACGAACGCATCCGCCTTGATAAATTCTAAGATATGAAACAACTTAAAACCCGCGAATTGCTTTACGACGGAACTGAAGGGGAAGCGCTTTACAACGAAAGTCACCACTTTTTTGGAAAAAGTTTTACGGTGACGGAAATCCTGCGAAATCCATTCGACAGACTCAAAAGAAAAATTGCAATCGAAAACGAAGCGTACGAACAAATTATTTCGGAGGCCGAATTTATAGATATTGCCCCCTTTTTTAAGCTTTCGGAAGAAGAAGGCCCGCTTTACCGTTCTCAAAACAGACAGTCTTTGTATTATGTGACCTGGCTGCATATGCTGTTTATTTTTTCGTTTGGCGAAACGCAGCCGGGACGTTATCAGCTGTATTGCGAAGGCGTTTGGGAACTGTATAGGAATCGTTGGGAAGACGTGTAATATCGGAGACTGATATAAAGAAAAAGCCTGTAAGTACTACTTTACAGGCTTTTATTTGACGTAATGTTTCGAATTGTTATCGCTTAATCATTTTTTTGGTAAAGGAAATACCATCAGGAGTTGTTATTTTTAAAATGTAAGTTCCAGCAGCGAGATCAGCAATGTTTAGCAAATTGCTTTGGCTGGAGGTTCCAACAAATCGCCCATTTAGGTCAAATATATCTACTTGTTTTATTTCTTTATCGAAATGTACCGTTGAGGTAGCCGGATTCGGGTAGAAGTTAAAATTGGAAGCCGTAGCCGGATCGTTAAGGCTTAAAACGTTTTCCACATTAACGACATTTTTAAAAGTGGATCCCCAAAGTCCCTGATTGTCTTTTAGGCGAATGTTAAAAACATAAAGCCCTACAGTACTTGGAACCGGAATACCATTGGAAAGGAATTTTTCGTAGGCACTGTTGAAATTTCCATCGGTGGGCACGATTGGTGTTCCGTTGCCATAACCAGGATCGGTACCCCAAAAGTACTCCCCTTGTATAATCTCAACAAGTCCTTCCGTTACGGAAGCCTCGACATTGACCACACTTGTAAAAGTGGATCCCCATAGATTCTGGTTGTCTTTAAAACGGATATTGAATTTATGCAAACCAACACTTGGCAGGTTGATACCTGAAGCGGCAATTTTTTCGAAAGCACTGTTGAAATTACCATCGGTGGCAGCAATTGCAATACCATTGCCTGGTCCCGGATCGGTATCCCAAAAATATTCGGCTTGGGATATGGATACTTGCCCTTGCGTAAGGTTTGCTACAAAGAAGGCTACTAATATATAAAGTCGTTTTTTCATCTCTTTTTTATCGATACATTATTTAGAAAAACCAGAACCGGACACATTTAATGGTGTACCTGTTGTGATTCGTCTTGGTACGTTTAAATAATTTATTTGCGCTCTGTTACCGCTGTCGGCTGGCCAATAATTGCTCCAGCTGTTGGAACCCCCTCCGTTACCGGCATCATTTCGGGTCAAATCCAAATCGGTGTATTCTACGGCCGGTGAACCAGCGTTTACATTGGCACCGCTAACACTTTGATTGTTGGCGTTGATGGAAAAATTCCCCGGGGTATTCGACCCCTGATTGGCAACATTATTTAAAACAAAAGAAGATTGCGACATGTTATAATAAGCCGACACCGTTGCGTTGGTGTTGTAATTGTAGATCAGAAAATCACCACCAAGTGCCAATACATTATTGTAAACCGAAATGTTTCCGGTATTTCCAGTAGACAGGTTGATTGTAATACATTCCCCATATTGACCTCCGCCGCTGGTTCGTGTATCGGCAACATTATTGGTGATTTCATTGGTACTTCCGTTTTTCACACCCCAAATACTGATGGAACTTTGTGGAAGGAAGTTGTTTAAAATTTTAAACGTATAGTTTCTTTGGTAATTGGTAATTCCGTAATTCACAAGATTAGCGATGATTTCAACGTCATCCGTAGCCAAACTGGTATCGTCCGTATGGGTTACAAACAGCGACCCCAGAATATTACCGGTACATCTTCCATGTGATATAATCGTTTCGCTTTCTACCGTACATCCGGAAAGATTTGCCGTCGCATTGATCTGACCGGCATCGAAGAAATTCAGAATCGAATAGAACACGTTTAAAGTGGTTCGGCCGCCGGTTGTAGCACCGGAAATTGTTACACTGTTTGCAATGGCATTGTGAATGGTAACCACTCTTCCTGCAAGCGGCGTTATAACCACCGTTCCCTGCAATTTGTATTTTTGATAATTGGTTTCCGATACAAAAGTCAGCGACTTGTTGATCGTTATATTTTCAACATAAGCGGCATTGGCATTTTTGGGTTTGATAATGATCCGGTCGCCGTTTGTTGCGGCCGTAATGGCAGCACTCACGGTTGCATAGGCACCATTGGCTCCGTTTTCCCGAACATATAAATCGGCAGCTGAGGTGATGGTGCTAAACAAACCTGCGATGGCCATAAAAAGTAATTTTGTTTTCATTGCGCTTTTTTTAGGAATTGAATTTAAGTTGAAGGATAATCGGTTTTTAAAAAAGGTTACCATTATTTTTTCACCATTCATTGGAACATCGTGAGAAAATAATGGTAACGGGTATTGTTTTTATTTTTCCAGTTTCATCCAGAAGTAGTCGTTCCAACCTTCGATCAAACGTGTTGGATCAGTATTTTGAGCTCTGTCTTGTTCGGCAGATTGTACGATTCTTTTATCTTTTACAGAAAAACTATACTTTCTTGGTTTTGCTTCTCCTTCAATGGTTAATTCCACTTTATAAGCACCGTCGGTAAGGTTTGCAAATTTGAATTCTCCCGGCTTGTCTACCAGTTTTAACGCACATCGGTATTCGTTCCATTTGGCTTGTTCTACCTGAGCTACGTTTGGAGCACCAGTGCCATATTGTTGTGCAAATGGTTTGTTGTCTTTTAACACTTTCACACTCCATTTTACACTTTTATTGGTTTTTCTACCATTGGCCGGATCGGGTTTGAATTCTTCGTGATTCAGATAATAGCCAAAAACCAGATTACCCGACTCATCATAATTCATATAGGCATAATTATTCCACGGACCACGGGTTACGTACATTTCGTTCATCGTAGCGTAAGGGTCGGAGTTCGTCAGTTTTTGAATTTCGAAGTTAAACGAGTAGAACATTTTGTCACCAGCAACAAAATCAAGTCGGTAGTCACCGGTACCCCATTTTTTGACATCAATCTCCGTTCCGCCAACCCATTCGCCATCGCGTTTGTATCGGCTGTCAGGTGTGTTATACTTTATTTTTTTGCCATCGTCAAATTGTTGACGTCCGTCGTATTCGAAGTAGGTGATGTATTGATCCCCTTTATACACTTTAATTTTTAGAAATTCGGCCTGGTCATGGATGGTATTTACCTCAGCACCACTAGCGGTTTTGTTTGGAACAAAAGTAGCCGTATATCCGGAAAATCGGGTTAAACCGCCTGTTCCTATTGATGTTCCGTATAATAAGGAATTAAATGTAACGGCCGGAGTTTGTTTGTACATATTCCAGTCCAGTTTTAAAGAAGATGTTCCGCTGGAAGCACCACCTTTTTTTGCTTTTTTGGAAACTTTTTCACCGGTATTAACGGCTTCTTCGACTGTTTTTACCGTTTCGGCGGCATTGTTCGCCTGATTGGCCGTTTTCTGAATTTTACCCAAAAGCTGTGCATTGGAGCTGGTAATCGAACCCAACAATAGTCCAAGGATTACTAATTTCTGTTTCATTTTTTTCTGATTTTTGGTTGAACGCAAAACCTTTATTCGGAATTACGATGCAATATTAAATCAAAGAAAAATGAGAATTTTGATCAATGAATATCTGTTTGTTTTTAAAAGAAATTCGTAGCAATTGGACGAAAATTCGTTTTAGCGCCATTTAGACATGAAGGTTTTCCAGTAAAACCAGGAATTCCTCTTTTTTTCGAACAGAAAGCGGAATGGCCGTTTTGTTTTTCATGACCACCGTATTCCCGCCATCCGATTTTATAAAATGGTCGAAATAGGCCATATTGATCAAATGCGATTGGTGGGTTCGAAAGAAATTGTGCGGTGCGAGCATCGTTTCATATTCTTTCAGATTGGTCGAAACAATGAGTTTGGGCGCATTGATAAAATTAAAAGTGGTGTAGTTTTTATCCGATTCACAATGTACAATATCCTGAATGTTGACCGAATAAATCCGGTCGGCTGTTTTAAGAACCAGCTTTTGTAGGTTTTTGGGGCGCTCCAGATTGCTAAACAAATTGTTGAGTTTCATGTCAAAAATTTCCTTGCTTATCGATTCTTCCGCCTTTTTAACGGCTTCGACCAAATCGGTCGGATCCAGAGGTTTTAACAGGTAATCGATGGCCGAAAAACGAAAAGCACGGATTGCAAAATCTTCGTAGCCCGTAATGAAAATCACCTTAAAATGAATCGGTTGTAGTTTTTGAAGCATGTCAAATCCGGTTCCGTCGGGCATTTCTACGTCGAGGAAAACAATATCCGGCGCCAATTGCTTGATCAACGTTATTCCGGAAGCAACCGAATCGGCCTGGCCAATAATGGAAATATTAGGACAGTTCGATTTTATGGTAGCACAATTTTTCTTTCGGATGGTTTCAATATCGTCAATGACTACAGCTCGTAACATAGGTGATTAATTTTCGTAAATGTAAGGGATTTCGAAGAAAACTTTAGCACCAACAATATTGGTATCCTGATCCAGAATATTATCGGTTTGCACCAGGAAATCCTGATTTTTGGTATAGCCGATCAAACGCTCTTTGGTAATGGTCATTGCCAGCGATTTGTGATTGGTTAATTTTTTGTCGGTTTCAAAGCCTTTTCCGTTATCGGTTACTTCAAAGAATAGTTTGGCTTCCTTCAGATAAAAATGAATGGCAATCATACCGTCTTCCGACTTGTTACTTAAACCGTGTTTGATCGCATTTTCGATAAAAGGCTGTGTTAACATTGGCGGTAAAAAGATGGTGTCGGCATCAATCGCCTCTTCGATAGAAAGGGTATAGCTGAATTTATTGTTGTATAAAAGCTGCTGAATCGCCAAATAATTCTGCGTCATTTCAACCTCTTCCGCCAGCGAGATATAGTTTTCGTTGGAGTTCTCCAGAATCTGACGTGTTAGTTTTGAAAACTTACTCAAATAATCGACCGCTTCTTTGTCTTGTTTGTCCTGAATGAGTCCCTGAATGTTATCGATCGAATTAAAAATAAAATGCGGATTCATCTGGGTTACCAACAATTTCTGTTTGATCTGGTCTTTTTCGAGAATCGTAATCGCCTGTTTTTGTTTGGTATTCCGGTAATAAAAATAGCCTCCTAAAAGGAATAGTAAAAGCGCGCCTGAAAGTCCGATGAGCCAGTTATTTTTAACGGCTGTTTTCTTTTCGCCTTCGAGTTTGATGGCGGCGACTTTTTTGCCCTGAACTAATTTTTGATTCAGGGTTTTTTTCTCAAAATCATATTTTAGCTGTTGTTGTACCAGTTTGTTTCGGGAAGTTTCCAGCGCCGATTTCTTTTCGTTATCCAGCTTGATGGCCGATAATTTCTGTTGTTGTTCCAATTTAACAGCTGTTAATTTCTGTTGCTGCATGATTTTTTGCTGCAGTTCTTTTCTTTCGAAATCATATTTTAGCCGTTGTTGCGCCAGTTGGTTTTTTGACGCTTCCGTATTGCTCGAATCTTTTAGTACGATCCAGGCTTCATACATCTTAAGGGCCTTGTCGTATTGCCCGCTTTCTTTGTAGATTTTATACAATAGGTTACTCATACCGGTTCTGGCACCAATATTTTTTAATTTCGATCCTAAAGCATACGATTGTTCGCCATATTCAGCTGCTTTTGTATAATTTTTGGATTTGTGATAAACTCGGGCAGCATTCCCGTATACGCCCTGTCGGGAAAGGTCATCTTTGCATAAAGCCAATGCCTGATCCAGATAGATTTGTGCTTGAGCACGATCTCCCATGTCACTACTGGAATTGGCCAACTGTACCAATATGAGTGATTCTGACTGTGGGTCTTTGTTTGGTTTTATGATTTCGTAGGCTCTTAGATAGCTTTTATGCGCTTCCGGAAATTTTTTAAGACGGGTGTAGGCAACGCCTATATTGTTGTTGATCACGGCAATTTCATGTCGGTCACTGGTCCATAATTCCGATTCTGGAACGTCAAAATAAACCAGGGCTTTTTTTAAATAAACAATAGCTTTTTCCCAGTCTTCTTGCGCGATACAGGTTGAGCCAATTTCCTGATTTACATGTGAAATTCCCGATTCGTTTTCGATGCTTTCATAATATTTAAGGGCTTCAAAAAAGTTTTCAAATGTTTTGGGCCAATTGGCCAGTTTTCGATAATAGGTGCCTTTGCCAATCATGGCTGAGGCCATTTGTTTATAATCTTTAGATTCTTTCCAATATTTTATAGCCATATCGAAATGTTCCGGTGCTTTAGTATCGCCATCAAAGGTTTCTTTTTTGGCGATATTGTAATAAAACACTCCGGCCGCATACAAATATTCTTTCTTCATCTTCGGACTAGCATTGTCCATTTTGAGTCCTTTGGAAAAAACAGGAAGCAATTGGTTGTAATAAGCAATGTGTTGTTTGCTCCAGCCAATAGAGTTTTCCATTCCCCTATAAATAGTGTTCATGCGTACCAGATCGCTGGTTTTTGGATTGGCGAGAATATGATTTATGGAGTCAATAGTCTTATCCTGAGAATAACAAACCGAAGAAATAAAGAAAAATACAATTACGGTGGTCAGCCAAGTAGTTTTAAGCATAGCGGAATTTTGGAGGTTATAAATTCGGCGTTAAATGTAAGTAATAAAAAAATAACTTTTTTAGAAATGAAACACCAAATACACTGCTTTACCGTTAAGTATTTGTACGTAAATTTTTAAATAATTATTACGATGGACAACTTGTAAATGCAATGAAGACAACAAAAAACGACCCATTTGTTTTGGGTGTTAATTATCGTGAAAAAAAAAATGTTGTATTACGAATTTTCATTGTTATGCGACTAAATTGTTATAAATGGCTGCAAATTTTCATTTGTCCTTTTTGTTGTAAGAATAAACTTTATCTTTAGCATAAATAGATACGTATAACCTTAATTTATATCCCATTATAATGGATGCTACAAAACTAGAATTGATGCGCACCATAGGTGAAGCTTATAGCCCATATCTTGAAACCGGGAAAGCTTATCATAAGGACGTTATAAAAGGTACTTATGGAGGGCAAATCAGTGGTCTGTTTTATACCAAAGACGGTATAAAATACAATCATAATACGAACCTCACCGATAAAGAACGAAAAGCGCTAAATAAAGAATTACGCGAATTACGCGATAGTATAGATGAATTGGGTGACATTGCCGAGCTTGATGGGCTTTACAACGACCTGCCTGGAAATACACAGGTGCGGTTTACTTTTGTTAAGGACCAGCCGGTAGCAATGCAGGTGTATGGTGTGGCCGAGCTTATTTCGGGCCTAAAAGAAGAACTCATGGAAAATATCTTAAGGGTTACCGATCAGGGCGATTTTAAAAAAGCGGTCGGAACGGGCGATTTTGTAGCACAGGCTGATAAGATTAATATCGTGGGGGATTATAGTATTACATTTGAAAACAAAACGTTTTCACTTTCTTCTTTTTACGGACTGGGACTTGACTTGTTGAATACGGCTCTTGATGAACAACTACAACGTTTTTGGTTCCATCTGGAAGATGATAAGATCACGTTACAAACCGAACCGGCATTTCCGGAACACGGTCTGTATCCCATTGCGGATGCCACTGTAGGTCTTGATCCGGCTTATGCCAAAAGAAAAGAAGCAACTGCCGAGGCCATTCGCCTACGTCACGAGTTTTTCAAGTCTCTGGGTACCCTGCACGACGAGATACTGTATCTGAACATTGGTGGTTTCCGCGATCGTAACTGGCCGGGATATAAATCGGGATCGATTGCAGCTAAATTCCGTGTCATTTATACCGAAAATTCAACGATTGTAATCACCGACGGTCTTTCGGATATTTATGCCGACCAGCATCAGGATAAGGAAATGCAGTACAATGGGACCGGAGCGGAATACTACCTTGAATTTGATAGCGTTTTACCGTTCTATAAAGTAAGAGACCATTACGCACTGGCTTTGCTGAACAGTGTAACACAGATAGCTTTGGGACATGGTAAGTTTAAGGAACTGATCGAAAAATTTGAATCGCTTACCCTACAGTTTAGCGATGCCGATGTGGAGACCTGGGTGATCCGGGATAATGATTCCAATGACAAGGCAAATACGTTCTTTAACAAGACTCAGTATGATGGCAAGAAGCCATTTGGTACGTTGTTGACGACAGGTTCGAAAAACCTGCCAAAACACATCCGTTTGAATATTGAAGATGTTGTGTTAATCAGCGTAAAACCGTTTGGAAAAGAGTGGTTTACTAAAGATAAACTTTTACACCCGGATGATGCGGTAAAAACAGCCGCGCGTATGAATATGATCAAAACATTTGAAGAAGACGGTTCGTTTAATACGATACCGCTTTCGTATCTGTAATAATTTTAGCCACAATACAACATGAGCGATAACGACGAACAATACATTGCACATTACAATTTGAAACAACAAGCCATTGAAACGATTCTGGGACCTTCGGCAGATGTGATAGGCCATGCTATTATTCCTTTTAGGGTAATTGCAGGTATGACACTTGGAGCTGTAGACATGCATTATTTTCCAAATCATGTGGAAGGAACCGGATTTACTACGATGGAACTTATTCAGACCGACGGTACCGGTCCTGTGCCCAATACAAACGGAACCTATGAGTTGATTGCCTTTACAAAGCAAGCGTTTAATGATATCGACCAGGATCCGCCAACGGCATTCAATATGATGGAAAGACGTGTTTGCGAAAACTTTACCCAAATCGCAGGCGCGGCACAGAAAAAGGCTTTTAATCCGTATGAGATTTGTCAGATATCCGGAAGCGACGGTAAGCCGCGATATATCCTATTTGATATATATCGGGAGTTTGAAGTGGAAGGTCACAAGCACCACCTGTTGCTTTGTATGGAAATTTTCGAAGAAGAGCTGACAGCCGTAGCGAATTTTGGTCATCAGGGTTTTCTTGAAATGTTGAAAATGATCAAAATTTACCCGTATAGCGATATGGACCGAAACTGGGTAGGGATGCGGAAATAATGCCGCTGAATTTAAAACGATACAACATGCAACAGGAACCTTTATTTATAACGGATATCACCATTGGAGACGAAATCCATCAGGCAAAAGTCTTTGGGAATGTAGACAAAACAACCAATTTTATTTATTATACCTTTCGATTAAACGACGGAAGGAGCATTATGATCTCCCAATATGATGGCGAGGAATGGCGAGTCGATTCAGCCGATAACGGTATGAATGACTTGGCACTGGTGGAACAGTTGGGGAAATTAATGAATAACGAATAGCCACAGCTAATTCTGAATTGATAAAAAAAAACGCCCGTATAACGGGCGTTTCTATTGTGTTTTACTATTGCTTTAGTAAGGCAATATTCTTGATGTGGAAAAGACTTGAAAATTTGCTTGCATCATGCCCCCATTCGTTCGGTTTGGAGAAGGTGATGGAAATAGAATCCACGGTAATATTTCTCCAAAGATCCGGATTGCTGAAATCCAGATTTCGATGTCCGTTAATGTGGTCAATCTTAAATAGACCCACTCTGGGATTGTCAAAAATAATGTCTTTAATACGCACCACTTTTCCGTGCATCTGACCCAGACTATATAGGGCAAGTACTTCCATACCATCCAACGAGTATTCGATCTCGTAATCGTCCGAAAGGATCAGTTTGCGTTGTTCTGGAGTAAAGGTAATTTCATCATCGTCGTCTTCTTCCAATGCGATAACATTGTTATAGATACTCTCTGGGATATCTTCCTCATGGTATTCCGGTTGTTGTTTAGGTTCGTTGTGATAAACGTCTACTTCTTGTGTAAGACTAGGGTCGAATAAATCCAATGTTTCCTTTACATCCACTTCTCCTTCAATAAAAAAGGTGATGCCATTTGCTTTGGCACTGGCAGGCGTTTCGCCACCCCATTCGGCCAATGCGGCAGGTACGTCCATATCGTTGATAAAAAAGGTGAAAGAAACTTCCCCTTCGGCTTCTATAACACATGGAAATTCATCGACAAACACACCATTGCGTTGTGTACTAGCACAATTTTCAGGGTTGCTGATGTCGGTTCCCAATACGATCTTTTCTTCTATACCGTTTACGGTACGTTTGGCATAAAAAGTACCTGTTGTCCCGATAATGGTCACGGCATCTTTACCGGCTTTTACATTTATAGTAGCTTTGATCATCGGATCGAAGTACGGCCAAGGGGTTTCCACCCGGGTATATTCCAGTTTTACGCCGGTGCCACCCACCATGCTTTTAATTTTGTCAAAAAATCCCATAATTATTTATAAAGTTTAGTTTCTTTTTTGTGATCTGAATCGTTCAGTTTCCGTGGTCGTTTTACCCCTATAAGTATTCTTATCGTTGATACTACAAAAATCAGATGTTTTTATGTTGTTTTATTCTGCTTTTTAAGACTATAAGCGGTGTTTTTTGAATCAATTAAGCTAAAATAGTAATAAATATTATTTCTACAATACTGTGACAAAAAACTTATTGATTCTTTTGTGATTTGTTAAAATAGCCCGCTGATCTTAAAAATTTGTTATTCTTCAAGTTCGTTATTCGATGGCAAAGTACTACTTAATGACAAATTTGTGTCCGGAAATGATTATTCGTAGTGATGTAGTGAACGTTTGTATCCGATTGGGGAAAATTCGTTGTTTTGCTTGGGTGATCATAACAGGATATCCTAACCAATCCATTGCCGCGATAAGGTGTTTTTTGCTTTATATTTGTGTGCAATCATTCAATCATTCAACCTGTTTAAAAATCAAATGAAACATTATTATCTTACATTTTTGTTGCTGTTTTCGGTGTATGGCTTTTCGCAAAACCGTCTACCCGTAATCAAGGCAAATACGAAACAAGCGTTTATAGCCGAAACCGGACAACCGGTAAAAAAGTGGTATCTTAATCCGAAGATTAAAATAGATGCCTTCACAACCAATAAGCTGGTAAAACCGGTGCTGGTAAAATTTAAAACGGATATCGATTCAATACAGCTTACCATTAAACCGGGACAGTACAAAGACTTTATAGTGCTGTTAAACGGAAAAGACTCCTGTTATACCCGAATTGAAAGTCCCGAGGTGAAAAATTTCAGACGTGTAAAACCGGAAGTTCACGATACAATTCCGTTTGCGATCAACAAACACAATACGAATTCGATCAAAGTGGTAGTGAACAAAACGGATACGTTAAACCTGAATTTCGATACCGGGGCTACCGAAGTGGTACTGATTGAAGCAGCCTTAAAGAACAAGGTGAAAAGTAAACTGGATCTGTATAATACATTTTATGATGTTAAAATAGGAAAGAAATCCTACCAATCGAAGGTATACGATATTCAGCTGGCCGGTCACGGAGTAGACGGTCTTTTGGGTTGGGATAATTTCGACGGTTATGTCGTGGAACTGAATTACGATAAAAAGATGATGGTAGTGCATTCAAAACTGCCAAAAGCTGTAAAACGGGATAAGACGATGGATAAGTTTAAAATGAAATATTTTAACAAGGTGTTTTATATCGAAAGCGAGATAACACAAGGTAAGGCTACGGTAAAGGATTGGTTTATGTTTGATACGGGATATCAAAAAACGGTGGTTCTGGACAATGATCTTTTAAACAAAGCGAAATTCCCGGTTTCGGAAATGACGGTAATCCGAACGGACACGCTGCAAGGGGTAATGAAAAATAAGATTCCGGTGGTGACGTCCAATCTGCAAAGTCTGAAAATAGGAAAATACGAATTGAAAAATGTACCGGCTCAGATTTTAACAACCAATAAGCCCGTACCCGGTGCCGATGTGCATATTTTTGGGAGTGATGTTTTAAAACGATTTAATACGTTTCTTGATTTCCAGGAAAATGTAGTGTATTTACAACCGAACCATTTGTATGAAGCCGGATATATTGAGAAAGCATCCTAAATAGTAACCACTATCACATTGAATTATAAAAACAAAAACGACTCACATCCGAGTCGTTTTTTTATTGCTAAAGTACTTGTTTAAGAAGGGACACGCTTCGTGTTAATTCGTCTTTTGAAGCCGAAGCAAATCCCAATCGGATCGAATTCGTTTTGTAGTCCGGATAATGATGTGTTTTTCCGTCCGATAGTAGCAAGCCTTTTCGGAGCGCTTTTTGAGCCAAAGATTCCAGATTGATCGTATCGGCAAATGTTGTCCAGACGGTCATGCCACCTTCCGGAACGGTAAAAGTTACCGCGTCGGATAATTCGTGGTTGAGTAAATTACAAAATAAATCCCGGCGTTCTTCGTAAATGGCAATGGCTTTTCGCGTATAGCGTTGTAATGTGCCGTCTTGTAAAATGGAGGCCATCGCATTGTCGAGCATATGATCACCCTGTCGGTCCAGTAAAATACGGATTTGTGCCAAATGGGCGATCACGTTTTCCGAACCAACGAGATAGCCCATCCGGAAAGCCGGTGAAAAACTTTTGCTAAAAGAACCACAATAGAGTACCATTCCGTTGTCATCGGCACTGGCTAAGGGTAATAACGGACGGTGTTTGTAATGGAAATCAAAATCATAGTCGTCTTCAAAAATGATAAAACCGTATTCATTGGCCAGTCGTAACAACTCCAGTCGCCGGTCGATGCGAAGGGAAACGGTGGTTGGATAATGATGGTGTGGTGTGACATAAACCATCCGTATTTGTTGCTTACGGCATATTTCCTTTAAGGCATCAACAACAATACCGTGTTCGTCAACCGGAATGCCGATATGTTGTGCTCCGGCATGAAGAAAATTGTGTTCGGCTCTTTTCCAGCCGGGTACACCCGAAACGACAACATCGCCGGGACGAATCAACGCGGTACAAACCAGATTGATGCCCATTAAGGTGCCTCGTACAGAAAGAATATTCTGAGCCGTGGTTTTTAAGCCGCGGGTTGTGTTGAGGTAATCCGATAAGGTTTCGCGGTAATAGTGTGGACCGGCCGGATCATTATAACTCCCAAACCGATGGTAAAGTCCGCCGCGCGTAAGTTGGTTCCGATAGGCGCGGTAGAGTTCTTTTAAGGGAGCAAGACTCGGATCGGGATAGCCGTCGTCCAGATGTAACTCCGGAATCGAGATGTCGGTAGCCTTGTCCGGGTAGTTTTGAAAGGGAATACTGAATCCGGCTTTTTTCATGGCGGGAGTATGGGAACTGCCGGTGAGTGTTTCGGGTTCATGGTCTACCAAATGGGCAGAGACAAAGGTACCCCGACCAACAAAGCTTTCGAGCCATCCCTGCATTTGCAGTTCTTCGTAGGCCTTGCCCACGGTAATCCGGTTGATTTGTAATCGTCCGGCAAGATCCCTTGTGGATGGTAGTTTCTGACCCGAACGGAGTTTACCGGTTTTGATACCATCGAGTAAACTATCGGCCAGTTGTAGGTATACCGGACGTACTATTGAATGATCAAGTGTTATGTTTTCGAATATAGAATGGAGTAGTGGACTATTCATAATAATGATATTGGATTATAAAGGTAAGCCAATATCGTTTTAATTTTGTCCTGACAAAAAGATTAATTACAATGAAATATATAATACGGGAATGCAAAACAGGCGATTTGGACGCATTGGTGGTCTTATGTGCAAAACATGCCGATTACGAACGGGCGGAATATAACGCAGCTGGTAAAAAAGAAAAACTGGAAGCGGCTCTTTTTTCAGACGATAAAAAACTATACGGTATGGTGGTGGAAGTTGCCGGGGAAGTGGTTGGCTATGTGACGTATACATTTGATTTTTCCACCTGGGATGCGCAAAAGTTTATCTATCTGGATTGTTTGTATCTGGAAGATGCATATCGTAATTTTGGAATCGGTCAGGTTTTAATGGAAAAGGTGATCGAAATTGGAAAATCCGAAAACTGTGTTAACATGCAATGGCAAACGCCGGATTTTAATGAAAAAGCCATCCGTTTTTACAAACGTATCGGTGGCATCGGGAAAGAAAAAGTACGGTTTACAGTACCTTTATCAGTATACATAAAACAAGTAGTATGAAAAAGATAATGATTCGCAAAATCACACGTCAGGATGTGGAGGTGTGGCAAGCGTTGGCAAAAGAGACGTTTTTTGAGACGTTTTCGGATAGTAATTCCGCAGAAAATATGGAAAAATACCTGGAAGATAGTTTTAATATTCCAAGGTTAACAGCCGAATTAAGCGATCTGGATTCGCAGTTTTTTATGGCGTGGGATGAGGAAACAGCTGTCGGTTACCTGAAGTTGAATTCCGGAAAGGCACAAACCGAATTGCAAGACGATACGGCTCTTGAGATTGAACGTATTTATGTGAAAAGTAGTTACCACGGACAAAAAGTAGGACAGTTGCTATATGAAAAAGCGTTGGAAACGGCACAAAAAGAACAAAAGGCCTATGTTTGGTTAGCCGTATGGGAAGAAAATCATCGGGCGATTCGGTTTTATACCAAAAACGGATTTGTGGCTTTCGATAAGCATATTTTCAGATTGGGTAACGATGAACAAACCGATATTATGATGAAAAAAGTTTTGGATTAAGATCGTTCGATCCATTACAATCACATTATTGTAAAACCCTGCATTCATGCGGGGTTTATGATATCCAGCCTGTTTTTTTGCGCCATTCGTTAAATTCGGTTTTCCGTTGATCATAGTCTTTGGGTGCTGACTGGTTTTCTACCGTGGCGCGTTGTTGTATCAGTTGGGTTTGTGTTTCAAGGCTGTTCAATCCGATAGCTTTTCGTCTTTGGTTGACTTTTTCTAAAGCGTCATATGGATTGGGTACCAATGTTCCCGTTTCATCCCAATCGAATTGTGTTCCGTAGCATTGCGGTTTCCCTTCGAATACAGCTATTCGGTCGGTGAGATAGGCGAGATGAAGCGCATCGGCTTTATTTTGACTCACGGCTTTTTCCAGCAATTCCCGACATTTTTTCATAAATTCCGGTTGCCCGATGGCGTGTTGTATAATCAACCATGCGGCTTCGCTGGCTTCCTGGCCTACTTTGTCCGGTGTTGGATATCCAATCCGGTCGATGATTTTATTTAGGGATGCTGCATTCCGGTTGTGCAGTTGTTCCATGGCTTTAGTATAACCCTCCGAAAGCACTCCCTTTTCGATAAGTTCCGCCCGAAGTTGTAAATCCTCTTTTTTCAGCGCAATAATTGTTGTGGCAATACTCGTGAAATCCATTATTAACAATATATAAATAAACAAAAGATGTTGTTGGTCGAAAGTAAGCTTTTAAATCGGATGTGAAAAGATTTGACCTATCGGAATTCCTAAAAAGAGATTTTTGTTTGTAGATTTCAGAAGATATCCGAAAAATTATGAGGTGGTTTGGAGTAAAATGCTAATTTTGCGGAATACGCACTAAAGTTGTTAAACCTGAAAGTGTTTTTTAGAAGATAAACAACAAATAGATAGTGAAATTGCTATTTGTGCAAATAATAACAATACAGATTTTTAATAAGTAACGAAACGATTATGTCTGACGAAATGAAAACATGTCCGCAATGCGGATCGCCTTATGGGTATTACTTGAATGATTTAGCCTATGCCTGTCCGGAGTGTACACACGAATGGAATCCCGCCGATGTTGGCGCACAGGATATGCTGGTAATAAAAGATTCAAATGGGAATATTTTACAGGATGGCGATGCGGTTATTGTAATAAAAGACCTTCCGGTTAAAGGGGCTAAAGGGCCGATCAAAGCGGGAACCAAAGTGAAAAATATCCGTCTTACGGATGGGGATCATAATATCGATTGTAAAATCGATGGCTTTGGTGCGATGGCATTAAAGTCGGAATTTGTTCGAAAAGCATAAATGTCAAATTCAATTATAAAAAAGGACCTACTCTCTAAAGTAGGTCCTTTTTTATTTGGAATCAGAAAGACTTAACGGCTTTCGGCATATTTTTTAAAGTTGTTTAAAATAGCCTGCCATCCGTTTTGTTGCATTTCAATTGGATTTTGATTTTCAGGATCGAAGGCAATGGTCAGATCGGTTGCGTTTTCTTTTTCTTGGAAAGTAACAGTCACTTGTCGGCCGTCGGGCATAGTATACGTAAAATGATCCCCCTCGCGGATGGCATCATAAGTGGCTTCAAATTCAAAACCAAAACTACCGTCTTTGGCTTCCATTCGGGCGCTATAGGTACCGCCAACCTGCATATCGTTTGACGCTTTCGGACAATGCCATGACGGATCGGCAAAGTTCCATTGGGTGATGTGTTCCGGCTGCGTATAGTAGTTCCAGACGTTGTTTTTATCAGCAGAAATAGTTGTGTTAATTGTGATTTTAGTAGCCATGTTTATCGGTTTAAGAGTAGTAGTAATTCATCCAGTTTTTCAAGTGTTGCAATCATGCCCGGTTCCATACCCATTTGGATTACGGTTTCCAGATCGGATAGCGATTTATAAGTTACGATGGTTTCCACCAAGGTGTTATCACCTTTGTCGGTAAAGGATACCAGCCAATCGGAACTCGGTAGGTCTTTGTTCAAATCGCCGGCTTCATTTGCAAAGGCATCACAGGCCGTATAATAATCGATGGGTTTGATTTTCTGATAGGCCATCCAGTTCCAATACTCGGTGCCGTTAGGTTCGATCATAGCATAATGCCAATGTCCCCCTTCGCTAAAATCCATGGTTTTGGTTTTGGTGGTTAACGGTTTTGGTGCAAACCATTGGTCCAATAATTCTCTTTGGGTATAACAATCCCAAACCAACTGACGGTGAGCCTTAAACTCCCGTCGAATCGTTAGTGTGTTCTTGACCTTGTCGGCAAGGAAGTCAAATTGCAGGTTGTGTTTCATTTTTGTTGGTTTTTAAGGTGGTCTAATAGGTTGTCGAGTTGTTCAAAGCGGCTTTCCCAAATCGTACGGAATTGCTCCAGCCATTGATCAATTTCTTTCATTTTGTCGATTTCAAGCTGATAATAGATTTCCCGCCCCTGTTGTTGTTGTTTTAGCAGTTGACACTCGGACAATATTTTCAGATGTTTGGAAACCGCTTGCCGGGTGGTGTTAAAATGTTCGGCTATGGCATTAGGGGTCATCGCTTGTACGGCAATTAAGGCCAGTATGGCGCGTCGGGTTGGGTCGGCAATGGCTTGAAATATATCGCGTCGCATAATCGTTATTTCTTTATATGAAACCAATCAGTTGCAAATGTATGTGAAACTATTTGGTTGCGCAAATAATTTAGATAAAAAGTGAAGGGTATGAAAAAACCAGCTGGTTTTGTGAGCTGGTTTTGGGGGATTTATGATGAAAATAGAGGGGTGTTTAGATTCTGTTGGTCTCTTCGTTGAGTGAAGCGGCTTTGATCGATTTGGTTTTTCCATTACCAAAATAGTAGGTCGCCTGTAGGAAGAAGCGTCGGGTTTCCCATCGGTTGGTCCAGTCGGTAGACACATTCGGAAGTTGGGTCACATGATGGTAGAAACTTTTTTTCAGAATGTTGGTACAACCACCAGATAGTTGCAGTGTTTTGTTGAATAGGTTCTTTTTGGCTGTTATACTAAAATCACCAATGGCTTTCGAATAGCCGTTAGGTGTGGTGGAACGACCGGCATAAAATCCGTTTAGGTTGAGTGTCCAGTCTTTAAAAGTGAAGTTTTCGTAGATGTTGATCTCATGTCGGAATCCATTCCCCTGATATAAAAAACCCGGAATTGTTGAGGATTCACTTTCGTAAGTGCCTTCAAGATTAAATTGCATCGACCACCATGGTGTGGGTTGATAAGGAAGGGTGGCCGAAATTCCAAGTTTTTTACCGGTTGCGGCATTGGCTTTGTAATTGAGATTGTAGTTTTGGTCCGGTTGATAGGCAATCACATCGGTAAAGCCATTGTCGTAAAAATAACCGTATAAGCTTAGATTGAGGGTACTTTTATAGATATAGCTCAGTTGGAAACTGTGGTAATATTCCGGTTTTAAAGCCGGATTTCCTTTCTGAAGGGTATACGCATCCAGGTATAAATAATACGGATTAAGCGATAAATAACCCGGTCGGCCAATACGACGACTATAACTGAATTGGTATTGGTTGTTGTCTTTTTTATAGTTGATGGAGACCGACGGGAAGAGGTTGGTGTAACGGTTCGAATTGGATTGATTATTGATGGGAGAGTGGGCTTCATATTGGAAATATTCGGCACGAAGTCCGGCCATAAAATTCCATTTGCCTAGCGTAAGGTCGATTTGTGCATAGGCGGAGGTAAGGTGTTCTTTATAGGTAAAATTATTGATCAAAAGACTATCGGGGATTATCGTTAAGCCGCTATTATTGGTGTCATATCCGTTATAGTAATCCATGTTGATATACGAATATTTAAGGCCGCTTTCCAGATATAGTTTTTTTGTTAACCGCTGACGAAGGTCGGCTTGAGTGGTAAGAATGGTATACTTGGTCGAATTGCTACCGTTGAGCTGCATATAGGAAGCATCGGGATAATCATTACGCTGAAAACCGGACGAAGAGGTGGTGTAGCGCGCCAAATTCGCCTGTACATCCAGTTTGGTAGTAGTGCTATCGGTTACAAAACTGTAAAAAGCATTTCCAGTGAATCGTTCGGTGGGTTTTTTATCATTTTTAGTTAGGTTTACGGTAGTCACAGGAGCGCCATTTAGAAATTCGTAGGTCGCACCATAGGTGTTTTCGTCAGCATCAGAACGGGAATATTGCCAATCGGTACTGATCAGTTGTCTGTCGCTAAGTTTGCGTTCTACGGCAAGGTTCAGGCTTTTGGTAACGGTTTCCGGTCGCCATTTGTTATATTGATCAATAACACGGTTGCCTTCCGGTACGATGATGTCTTGTCGGATATGACGGTGGTTAACAGAGTTGCCTTTGTAATAGGATGCATTTCCATTGATATTCCATAACGAATCGCTGTAATAAAGCCGACTACCGTATTGGTGTTTAAAATAGTCCCCATAAGAAGCCCAGGCGTAGGCGTTTCCGTTTAGCTTTTTTTCTTTTTTTCGCTTTAAAATAATGTTGATAATTCCCGCGGTTCCGGAGGCATCATAACGCGCCGAGGGTTGTGCGATGATTTCAACCGATGCGATGTCGTCACCTTGCAACGATCGGATGTATTCGCGGAGTGCGTCGCCCTGAAGGGGGCTTTTCTTCCCGTTGATCATAATCTGAATGTCGCCATTTCCGCGAAAGAGTACGTTTTCGTCTTTATCGAGTTGAATCCCGGGAACCTGACGTAGGGTTTCGAGTCCGTTGTTGCCCAATCCGATGCCGGCCATGCCAATGTTGAAAATCATTTTGTCGCCTTTCATGGTAATGGCATTTTGTTTCGCCTTAACGATTACTTCGTTTAAGGTGGTATTGACAGCCGGTTGCAGAATGGCTTTTATTCGAAGTGGAAAATCCCGGGCGGCTATTTTTTGATTATAGTCGGTGTAGCCCATATAGCGTATGGTAAGTGTACCGCTATAAAAGGTTTCGGAGACATCGAGGCTAAAGTTTCCACGATCGTCGGTAAGTGCCGATATGCTGTTTTTTTGTAAGGTGTCGGTTACGATTACCGAAGCATAGGGAAGGGAGTCACCTTTGGCGTCGGATGCATTTCCGGTAATTTTTTGGGCGGATACAACAAAAGAGGTAAGTAAGAGGATTACTAAAAAGAGACATGATTTCATAGGCTGATTTTTATAGTACAAGAGTACGACGCTTCGAATAGGCAATTTTCTAAAAAGGATAAAGCAGCAGTATTGTCGTATAAACTGACTATTATGACCGATAAAAAATTTGGTTGTATGAAACGGGTGGTTTGTATCGGATTTTCCGGGTTTTGTCTGCGATCATTTTTGAGCTATTGGTAAAAGCCATACTTTAGCGGTATGTCTAAAAAAAGAGAAATACAGTACCATATTGTCTTTTGGGTGGTGGTCATGCTTTTGGATCATTTGCTGGAAGATATTATGAAAGATCGCAATAATGCTTTTTTCTGGAAAGCCCTCCAGGGAACTGGCTTTACGTTGCTGCAAATGGTGATTTTTTATCTGAATTATTTATGGATATGCCCGAAGACAATTCCGTACAAAAAATGGAAATGGTTCGCCGTATGGCAGTTGGGATTGTTTTTCTTGTTTCCGGCCTTGCGTTTTATAGTCGAAGAAGTGATCATTTATCGTATTACCGGGAATCATAATTATGTGATGGAAGCAGTAACGGTGGCTTATTATGTGTACGATAATTCGTATTATGTGATACGAACTTTGTTATTGAGTATTGTCGGCTATTTTCTGAAATACCTGTGGACGACGAATGAAAAGATGAACCGTTTGCAGTTGGAAAAAAAACAGGCCGAATTACAGGTGCTTAAAAACCAGCTGAGTCCGCATTTTTTGTTTAATACGCTGAATAGCTTTTATTCGGATTTGTATGATACGCAGCCTAAAGTGGCCGAAGATATTATGAAATTGTCGGAGATGTTGCGTTATGTGACCTATGAAAATGAAAATGATAGCGTAAAGCTTCGCGATGAGGTGGTGTTTTTAGAACATTATATTGCGCTGTTTCAACGGCGTTTTGACGGGGCAATTCCGGTGCGATATCACTTTCCTGAAGATTTAAAAGAGTACCGTATTCCATCGTTGCTCCTGATTCATTTTGTAGAAAATGCCTTTAAACATGGAGTATTGGACGATCCAAACCATCCGATTGTATTTGATTTTACAATACAAAACGACCGACTGATTTTCCGGGCGTCTAATAGCTATCGTACGAGTCAGCATTATGATATAAGTGGCATCGGACAAAAAAATATCGTACAACGACTTGCGATTCTGTTTCCGGATAATCATAGTTTAGTGGTCGATCAAAAAGAAAATAGTTATACTGTCGTTTTAAATATCCCTTTGTTATGATACAGCCTTTAACCTGTATAATTGTAGATGACGAACCACCGGCAATACGATTACTTCATAAATATGTGGAGCAGTTACCCGGATTGGAATGTATCGGAACCGCAACCCGTGCCGTGGAGGCTTTACACCTAATCGAACAACAACTACCCGATATTGTGTTTCTGGATATTCAGATGCCGGATCTTACGGGTTTACAGCTTTCGGCCATTGTAAAAGGAAAGGTGAAAGTTGTGTTTACAACTGCTTATCCGCAATTTGCCGTGGAAGGTTTCGAACAGGACGCAGTCGATTACCTGTTAAAACCGGTGGCGTTTAATCGGTTTATCGGCGCTGTGGAAAAAGTGCGGAAAATTTCGGATGTATCGAAGTCAAAGCCGATCGCTGATACGATACAGGAGGATTACTTTTTTATCAAAACGGATGGTAAGAATCGGTATAAACGGGTTCTGATCAATGCTATTTACTATATCGAAAGTATTAAGAATTATGTGGTGATTCATACCGGCGACGAGCAGGTGATTACCTATAATACGTTAAAACATTTCGAAGAGCATTTACCGGGAGATCGGTTTGTGAAAATACATAAGTCTTATATGGTGGCACTCGGAAAAATAGAGAAAACGGACACGAATGAGGTTTGGGTTTTAAATAAAAGTTTGCCACTAGGCGACACCTATAAAACAGATTTCTTTAAACGAGTACAACAGTTTCTACTTTGATTTGCTGCTGGCTGCTACACCTGACAGGTTTCCGAAACCTGTCAGGTGTGAGTAGCTTACGGTCCCAAAGCATCCCATATCTGGTAAAACACCTGATTCCCTTCTTGAGTCGAAAAATTGGTGTTAAACATCATGATGCGCCCGACGTTGGTTTTTGGATCAAAAAACAACATCGCCATTACGCCGGGATCACCTCCGGTATGACCAATATAGCCGGTATAGCCGAAACCGATAAAAATTCCGGTATTGTACGACTCGCTATACGGATTCTGCATATTGCGCTCGGTAAAATGCTCGGCCGATAATTGCGGTTTAAAGAATTCGCGATAACTGTCGCGGGACAAGATTTTCCCGTTGCCATTATAACCACGGATCAACTCCTGTAAATAGAAACTCAGATCATTTATTGTGGTCATAAAGCCACCATCCGGATACGAACTCATACTGTAATAGGGAAGTAGTTTTTCCGGATTCTGATAGTAGCGCGACAAACGCGATGTATCTATGGCGTCGAATTTCCAACCGGAATCCTTTAGTTGTAGCGGATCAAGGATGTGTTTTTGGGTAAAAACATCAAAAGGTTCCCCGGTGGCGCGTTCGATAATATAAGCGGCCAATGTCGTTCCGGTATTGGAGTATTCATAGTGTGCGCCCGGTGCTTTGTTTGAAAAAGTATCCGCGTTGCGCCATTTTCCATTTGCAGCTAGCATTTCTTTTGTGAAAACAGCCAATCCTACGGCCGAATCCGCTGGGTTTAGTACTTGGGTGTCGTCGAATACCAATGGCAAGCCGTTTAGGAGCTGATCGGGTTTCAGATAATAATTTTTACGGAGATAATTTTCATTGTCCAGGATGGTCGAAGTATGCGTAGCCAAATGACGGATGGTAATGGAAGTATTTGGGAAATAAGGGTTGATCATTTCAAAAGGAAGATAGGAATTAATCGGATCGTCCAAGCGGAGTTTGCCGAGTTCCTGTGCTTTTAGTAACGCTATACCAACCAGTGTTTTGGAAACGGATGCAATACTTTGAATGGTGGTTTCGGTATACGCCTTTTGGGGTGATCGGTTGGCATATCCGAATCCGTTTTTATAACGTACCCCTTGTTGATCTACGATCGCAACACCAAATCCGTTAAAATAACCTTTGTTATAAAGTTGCTGTAACCGATCGGTAAGGGAATCCTTCGCGGACTTATGATTAACAGTCATCGTGTTTTTTTTCGGAGCCGAACAGGAAACCGCAAACAGAATGATTGTTGTTAGGAGGATGATTGTCTTTTTCAAAAGGTGAAATATCAGGTTTTTACGAAGTTACGAAATAGTTTTACACGGTACGCCTGACAGGTTTCTAAAACCTGTCAGGCGTACCGTGTTAGTTCTCGTAATTCTTTTCGATTTCCTCTAATGCGGTAATAATACTTTCTGTTTTGGCGTGTTCTTTTCGGATTTGTCTTTTGCCAATTACAAAATAGGCGATAAGCATCCAGGCAACATATAAAGTCAGGAAAATGATTTTGTAGGTCATGGATAAGGGTGCGGCTACTTCGATTGAATAAAGTCCAAAAGCAATGTTCATCACAATATAATAGATAAGGGTATACAACGTATTTACTTTTTGTTGAAAACTATAGAATTGTGTGATCTGTTGTATGGCGGTTTTGGGTGATGCGGTGAGATCGGTTTTTTGGAGTTTGCGAATCATGAGTAATCGCAAAAAGGAATATCCAAATATCGCAGCAAATATCAGTCCGATACCAATAAAAGTTGTTGCCATTTTAAAAGGGAACGAGCTTACCAACCAGGCTAGAAATACCACGGTTAGCATTAAAATAATAACCTGAATGCCAATTTTTCGGGTCATGGATTGTTGTTCTTTTTTCGCTTTGTTGATGATAACCGTAACATCAGGAAGCGCACCGGTACTTTGTTGTTGCCAGATTTCTTTTAGATTGTCAAACGCTTTCATATTTACTGTAAATAGTATTTAATTGTTGTTTTATCCGGTGTATTTTTACGCGTAAGTTGCCTTCTGTGATTCCGGTTGCCGCGGCGATTTCGGAATAGGGAAGGTCTTCCAATAGCATTGTAATGATCAAACGATCGGATTCGTTAAGCTCGCGGATGCATTTGTACAATAGCTGAATTTGTTGTTCTTTTTCGTTACTGTCATCGTGGGAGATTGTTGCCAGTTCGGGTTTGAGTTCGTCGGTTTGTTTGTTTTTTTGCGAACGGATATGATACAGGCAGGTATTTACCGCAATCCGATAGATCCAGGTGCTAATCTGCGATTCGCCCCGGAATTTGTCCTGATTTTGCCAGATCCGGATAAATACTTCCTGTAGCAGGTCGTCGGCTTCCATATGGTTTCCGGTATAACCCAAACAAATCCGGTGTATTTTGACCGAGTAGGTTGCGTATAATTCCCGAAATTGACGGTCTTGCTGTTGTTCTGTCGACACGCTTATTTCTGATTTAAAAAGTTGTCAATTGCACTGTAAAACCATTCCGGCGCATCATACATGATAAAATGCTTGCTATCGGCGACTGTAATGGTTTTGTTTTTTAAAGCAGCATATTGCTCGTTATAGATTTTTTCGCTGTTTTCTTTGGTGTTAAAGATACTCGTTAAAATCAATACCGGACTTTTGATTTTTGCAATATCCGATCGAAGGTCCGTTAGCGACATTTCCACAATGGTCGATCCCAAAGTTGTACGATCGCTTGCAAAACTCCATTCGGCGATTTGCTTGGCTCTAAGGGTATCACGCACCTGATAGCCCATCATTCGGGTCATATTGGTAACATAGTTCTCGTTCGGAATGGCTTTGAAATTATTGATCACGGCTTCTTTGTTAAAACGCGGATCGTCTTTTATAGCAGCTACGGTTGTTTCGGGTTTGGTTAGTGCCGAAATAAACGGAACGCCGTCCACACAAATAATTTTTCCAAAAAGATCCGGTTGGGAACTGCTTACCCATAAGGCCATAAAGGCGCCCAAACTATGACCGATGAGCATCGGTTTTTTTAATTGGTTGGTTTTGACATATTGAATTAGTTGATCATGCACTGTTTGTAAAACCGGATCTTGAATTGGTTTTACACCGGCAAAACCCGCCAACGTAAGGATGTGTAATTGGTAGTTGTTTTTTAAATGATCGGCGGTTTCGTTCCAAACGGCGCCGCTACAGGAATAACCCGGAATAAGGAGTATCGGTTGTCCTTTTCCAATCACCTTTACGTCAAATGCCTGTTGTTGTGCAAAGCTAAATGTCAGATTGAAAAGGAGGAATAAAGTAAGAATAGCATTTTTCATAATCACTGCGTTTTTAAGATTTGTTTTCTTTTGATGCAGTTGTGATGCGATTGTTACAAACGGCTATAAAAAAAATCGCTGCATTTTTTGCAGCGATCGTTTTATAATAGTTCCAATGTTCGTTCAAGAGCCATTCCACGGGAGCCTTTTATTAATATAGTATGGGCTTTTGGGATGTCGTTTTGAAACGAATGGGTAAAATCTTCAAAACTCGAAAAGAAATGCAAATGCGGTTGGTCGACTTTTGATGCGAAGAAATCTTTACCGATAAAATAGGTTTTGATTTCCGGCGTACGACTCACCAGCGAAACGATGTTTTGGTGTTCTTTCAGGCTTTCGGTTCCTAATTCGAACATGTCACCTAAAATGGCAATTTTCGATCCGTCTTCGAGTTGTGCAAAGTTTTCCAATGCTGCGGTCATGCTGCTTGGATTGGCATTATAGGCATCCAGAATAATATGGTTTCCGTTTTTCTCGATGAGCTGCGAACGGTTGTTACTCGGAATATAGTTTTCGATGGCTGCTTTGATCGCATCCGTCGGAACATTAAAATATTTTCCGATACTGATGGCAGCATTGATATTGTTGGCATTGTAAATTCCGATCAGATGTGATTGTATCGTTGTATTTTCAATACCAATTGTAACCATCGGATTGGCCGAAACGGATTGAATGGTCACATCGCTATTCTCCTTTTGTGAAAAGGTATAGCGGGTAATATTTTTTGTTTTTTCATCCTGAATTGGATCATCCAGATTGACAAAAGCAGTTTTTTCGTGTTTTTCCAGGTATTGGTACAACTCACTTTTTCCTTTGATGACACCTTCCGTTCCGCCGAAACCTTCCAGGTGGGCTTTTCCGAAATTGGTGATATAACCGAAATCCGGTTGTGCGATACGACACAACATTTCGATTTCCTTCTGATGGTTGGCGCCCATTTCCACGATACCGATGTCGGTATCTTCGTTAAAGGATAAAAGCGTAAGCGGAACACCAATATGGTTGTTAAGGTTGCCAACGGTGGCTTTGGTGTTGTATTGTTGTGATAGTACCGTGTTGATGAGCTCCTTTGTGGTGGTTTTGCCATTACTGCCGGTAAGTGCAATAATAGGCAAGCCCAATTGGATGCGGTGGTAGTTGGCCAATCCCTGAAGTGCTCTCAGGCTATCGGGAACCAAAAGCATTTTGTTTTCGTCTGTCAGGTATTTTTTATCGTCAATTACAACAAATAAGGCACCTTTTGTTAGGGCTTCGGCTGCAAAGGTATTCGCGTCGAAGTTGTCGCCTTTAAGGGCGAAAAACAACGAATTGGGTTCTATTTTTCGGGTGTCGGTGCAAATGCTGGAACATTGCAAAAAACACTGGTAAAGTTCTTCTATTTTCATGTGGTGAAAGTACTAAAAAAATAAAAGCCCTAAAATAATTTAGGGCTTTTAAAGTATGTATGAAAATTTTAATTATCCTCTGGCTTTTTTCTTACCTGATTTAGGACCTACTTTCGACATTGCACATCGGAATCCGATATAGTCGGTAGCCATATCCTGCGGGTAATATCTTCTTGATGCAGGATCCAACCAGTAAGCTCTGTCTCTCCAAGATCCACCTTTGTAAACTCTACTGTCGTCGTTTACTAAAGTTGTTCTCTTGTCTGAGTGGTCGTATTTACGAACCAGGTTACCAAGACTGTCTTTGGTTACAGAGTGTTTCGGTGAATCGTACATTCTGTTTTTGTCGTCTTTTTTCTCATCTGTTCCTTCTTCTTCATTTCCGAAGTTGTAGAAACGAGTTGATTGTTTATCACCATCTCTGTAGTTTCTGTTATCACTCTTAGAGAAGTTTTGTCTTAAATAGGTTTCGTTGTCGTCGATAGCTACCTGAGCAATTTGTCCAGGGAAGTTACGGGCTACGATTCTACCGTTACTTAGCGTGTCATACGCTATGTTTTCAGTAGTAACCATTTCCACTTTACCGTCTTCACCGATTTTGTTTTTCATATAGATGTTACCTCTATAGTAGTTGAAGTCATTCGCTTCATCATCAACAATAGGTCTGTACACATCGGCAACCCACTCCGCTACGTTACCAGCCATGTCGTATAAACCGAAATCATTTGGCGGGTATTTTTTAACTTCGTTAGTGATGTCAGCACCATCGTCAGACCATCCGGCAATTCCTCCGTAGTCTCCTTTTCCTTGTTTGAAGTTCGCTAACTGGTCACCTCTGTATTGTCTTTTTCCAGAACGAGTGTACTGTCCGCTCCAAGGGTATTTTTTCTTCCCTTTATAGGTGTTGTACTCACGGATTCCTCCTAATGCAACAGCGGCATATTCCCACTCAGCTTCAGTCGGTAGTCTGTATTCCGGTAAGATGATACCTGACGTTCTTTGGGCGTAAACGTTTTTCGCATCTTCTTTTGCGGCTAATTTATTACGTTGTCCTTTGTAAACAAGCTCTTCGTTTCCTCCATATGTTGATGTAGGGGACGCTAAATACGATTCCGTGCTAAAAGTGCTCTCTGCTTTTACTTCCGTAATTTTAGAGTCTTTTTTCAGGTATCCTTCGCGCTCCAGAATGGCCTCATTCACACGGTCTGTTCTCCATTTGCTAAACTCAACTGCCTGAATCCAGTTTACACCAACTACAGGGTAGTTCGCATAAGCAGGGTGTCTAAGGTAGTTATTGGTCATTGTTTCGTTATATCCTAAACGATTTCTCCATACCAAAGTATCCGGTAACGCACCAACATAAATGTTTTTGTAGTTCTCGTCTGTCGGTGGGAAAATGGTTTTTAACCAGAATAGGTACTCCGTATACATAAAGTTCGTTACCTCGGTTTCATCCATGTAAAACGACTGTACGTGTTGTTGGTTTGGAGTGTTGTTCCAATCGTGCATTGGGTCATCTTGCACTTTACCCATAGTGAATGTTCCACCTTCTACGGCAACCATTCCAGGAGGGGTTTCTTGCTTTTTGTACTTCGCATTGTATTGGAAACCACCTTTCTTATCGTTGATTTTCCAACCAGTAGCTGCAGAAGTTCCTTTTGACCCCGATTTTTTACTACAACTAGTAAAACCAATCGATAGCGATAATGCTGCCATCAATTGTAAAGCCATAATTCTGTTGATTTTCATACTTTCAGTTAGGTATAATTTTAGTGCCGCAATATAATCATTAACCATTAAATGGCAACAATTTTTTTGTGATTTATTAAAACTTATTGTAAATTTTTGTTAAATCTAATATAAAGAACGCCAGTTGTATTCGGATATTGTGTAAAGGACCTTTTAATTTATATGTAGTATGAAATTAGTTTTTCCAAAAAATATTTTTTCTCTTTGTAATATCTCTGGATTTAATACGTTTTGATGTTGATGAAAAAATATATACTCTTTATCTTTTTGTTTATAAGTCTGCTATCGTTCGCACAGCAGAAAGAGCATATTGTAATTGAATGGAAACCGGCTGCAGGAATACAGTACGAAACGGTTAATTATAAGGTGCCACAGTTTGCAGCTGAAAATTTTGAGTTTAATGCCGATCTGAAGAGTGTACGCTTTAAAAAAGCGATTCCGATTAATGGTGCTGTCGATACCAAATCACTGAAGATTTCGAATGTGGTTTACGAATCTGTTAGTCGCGCCGATCTTAATGACCTTTCGGTGGCGGCTTTACCCGATAAGCTTAACGAAAGACTGGAGTATTTTATCGCCAGAGACGAGCAAAAAGCAGTGTTGGTTTTTTCACCTATTATTAAGGTAGGGGAAACATTTAAAAGGGTGGTGTCGTTGGATGCCGAATTTTCCAATGGGGCTTCATCCCGAATAGCAACGCAAAACCAAAATGTCGCAGCAGTTACAAATTCCGTATTGGCTTCCGGTGATTTCTATCGTTTTTATGTCGAAAAATCAGGGGTTTATAAAATATCAAGAGCGTTTTTACAGCAGTTGGGGATGAATACCGGTGTCGATCCGCGGACGATTAAGATCTATGGGAACGGCGGACGGATGTTGCCATTGTTAAATAGTACACCTTATCCGGACGACCTTGAGGAAAATGCGATTCAGGTAATCGGAGAGGGTGATGGTGATTTCGGAGAATACGATTATATTATATTTTATGCCGAAGGCCCGGAAGGTTGGAATAAAGAGAGTCTTACGAATGTGAATCTGTTTGCAGATCGTTCCTACTATTATGTTACAACAAAAGGAGGTCCGGGTAAACGGATCAATGCGAATGTCCAGCCGACGGCGCCGACAACTGTAACCTATAGTCAGTTTGACGATTATCAGTTTCACGAAGTGGATAAGGTAAATATCGGCCGACTAGGGCGCAAATGGTTTGGAGAAATGTTCGCGATTGAAAACGAGCAGACGTTTAAATTTCAGATTCCTAATATTGTGACTTCCGTGCCGGTGAAAATCCGGGTAAACATGGCATCGGCTTCCTATGGGAATTCCTCCTTTCAGGTAAAAGCAAACGAGCAAAGTATCGGAACGGCGGCATTTAATGCACTGAGCCCGGATGTGCATGTGGCGGCTTATGAAACCCTGCTCGAAAATACATTTGCAACTACATCCGGCGATATAGCGGTAAAACTGACCTACGATAATGGAGGGGTTCCTTCATCGAATGGTTATCTGGATTATATAGCGTTGGAATCGCAACGACAACTGTCGGGTTACGGAAAGCAATTTTTGTTTTATAGAAATGATGCGGCTAATAATATAGGGGTCGCAGAATATGCTCTCTCTAATGCAGCCGGAATTGGTCAGGTTTGGGATGTGACCGATATTTATAATGTGACCAAATTCGAAAATCAGGGACAGGCTACGTTTTCGTTTAAAGCCAATCTGGGGGAAGTCCGCAAATATGTGGCGGTCGATTATAATGATTTGTATTCGCCGCTGAATGATGGTGCGGGACGTATCGCTAATCAGGATTTAAAAGGAACGATTTTTAAAAACCAACAGGGTGAATTTCAGGATATCGATTATCTGATCATAACACCGGCTTCTTTAAACGGTCAGGCGGAACGGTTGGCAAATTACCACCGTAATAACTCTGGATTAAATACAAAAGTGGTGAATCTCGAAAATATCTATCAGGAGTTCTCGTCCGGAAAGCAGGATATTGCGGCCATCCGGAATTTTATTAAATATGTTTACTGGAATGCGTCAACTCCAACAAGAAGGGTGCGGTATGTGAATATGTTTGGGGATGCTTCTTTTGATTATAAAAACAGAATTCCAAACAATACGAATATAGTACCTGTGTTTCATGGGTTAAATCCAAGTGATCCGAAGGTGAATAATTCGCAGAATTTCTCAGCTTATGCAACATTTATGTCGGATGATTTTTATGTGTTGATGGATCCGAGCGAAGGGCCAATGACAACAACGGCCGGTTTGGATATTGCGGTGGGACGAATGTTGGTGAGTTCTGGTCAGCAGGCAGCCGACATGGTGACCAAAGCATTGGAGTATTTTGACGAACGATCGTATGGCAGATGGCGTAATAATTATGTGTTGATTTCGGATGATGCCGATAATACTACCGATGCTACGTTGCAATTTGACCTGGATAAACTGGGGGATGAATTGTATAAGGAAAAGCCGTTTGTAAACGTGAAAAAAATCCATACAGATTCCTATTTGCAGGAAGTAGCTGCCGGAGGGGAGCGCTATCCGAAAGCAAGATTGGATATATTGGAGGCTTTTGCGCAGGGAGCTTTGGCGGTGAATTATTTCGGTCACGGAGGGGAAGATGGTTTGGCAACCGAACGTATTTTTGATAAAGCCGATGCGCAGAATCTTACAAATCGTTTCCGTTATCCGTTGTTTATCACCATTACCTGTGAGTTTACCCGTTTTGATAATCCCTATCGCCCAACGGGAGGGGAATATATGTATTGGAATACGGCGGGCGGAGCGGTGGCTTTGGTGGCAACAACCCGGGAAATCGGAATTACTACCGGATTGAATATGAATAAATCGTTGAGTAAATATTTGTATTCCTTTGGGTCGGATGTGTACGATACGATGGCGGAAGCACTTCGCAAAACGAAAAATGAAAACCTGACGGAAAACCGAAATGTGGTCTTTTTTATTGGGGATCCGGCGATGAAGCTGGCGATACCCAAACCTAAAATCCGACTTACAAAAGTAAACGATGTTCCGATAGCGCAGTTTAATGATGTATTGCAGGCGCTTTCCTATGTGAAGTTGGCTGGTGAGGTGACCGATGAAATCGGGAATCCATTGCCTTCCTATACGGGTGATCTGGCAGTTCAGATTTTTGACAAGAAAATTTCAAGAAGCACGTTAGGAAATAATGGGGCTTCCAATAATAATGGTTTGATTATTATGAATTTTACGACTTTAGGGGAAACCGTTTTCAGAGGGAATGCGTCCGTATCAAACGGGGCTTTTGAATTTGGGTTTGTAATGCCTAAGGATATCCGGGTTCCGGTGGGGAATGGAAGGGTTAGTTTTTATGCGAAGAAAAAACAAATTCTGGAAAATCAGACCGGATATGATACGTTGATTAAAATTGGAGGTGTAAATCCAAATGCGGCTGTCGATAATACACCGCCAAAAGTGCGTTTGTATATGAACGATGAATCGTTTGTGTCGGGGGGGATTACGAATGCGTCGCCCTATTTGCTGGCGTTTTTGGAAGATGAAAACGGTATCAATACGGCCAGTGGTATCGGACATGATATTGTTGGAATTCTGGATGGTGATGAAACCAAGCCATATGTGATGAACGATTATTATGAAACATTTCCGGACGATTATACTAAGGGGAAACTTCGATTTCCGTTCCGAAATCTGGCAAAAGGATTGCATACGCTCACGTTCAAAGCGTGGGATGTATACAATAATCTGGTGACGGCCGAAATTCAGTTTGTGGTAGTGGGCGATGAAGGTTTGGAACTGGATAAAGTGTTAAATTATCCGAATCCTTTTGTGAGTTATACCGAGTTTTGGTTCACGCATAACAGTCCGTATGAGCCGTTGGATGTTCAGGTTCAGATCATGACCATTACCGGAAAAGTGGTGCGAACCATTAATCAATCCATTATGACTGAGGGGTTTCTGTCGCGGGATATCAAATGGGATGGAAGGGATGATTTTGGCGATCGGATTGGAAAAGGGGTGTATGTGTATAAATTAACGGTGAAATCATCCGTTTCAAATAAAAGGGCCGAAAAGTACGAAAAACTTGTAATCCTTTAATAAAATATTATATTTGTTGAATTAAATCAAATAACAGCTAATGAGAAAAATTGCAATATTATCGTTGTGTTTGTTTGCAGGCGCAACTCAATGGATGCAAGCGCAGGATAGAGTTATTACAACCGGAGTTCCTTTTTTAATGATTGCTGCCGATGCTAGAGCGGCGGGTATGGGGGATATCGGTGTATCGAGTTCTTCCGATGCTTATTCGCAACAATACAACCCGGCGAAATATGCTTTTGCTTTAACTAAGCAAGGGTTTTCTGTGAGTTATACGCCTTATCTTACTTCTATTGCCAATGATATTTCATTAGGTCAGATTACCTATTTTAATAAAATTAACGAACGTAGTGCCTTTGCCGGAAGTTTACGTTACTTCGGGTTGGGTGATATTCAGTTGACCGATGCTTTGGGGAATCAGTTAAATACGGTTAGTCCAAACGAATTTGCTTTAGACGCGTCTTATTCTTTGAAGTTGAGCGATCAGTTTGCAATGGCGGTCGCCGGACGTTATATCCGTTCGAATCTGAAAATTAACGACGGTACAAACGATGCTTCTGCTGCCAATACATTTGCAGTGGATGTTGCCGGTTTCTACCAGTCGGAAGAAATTGCGTATTCTGATTTCGACGGACGTTGGAGAGCGGGTTTTAACTTCCAGAATATGGGGCCGAAAATCAGTTATGATAACGACGATCTAAGCAGTAACTTCCTTCCTGCCAACCTGAAATTGGGTGCTGGTTTTGATTTTATCCTGGACGAATACAATAAAGTATCCGTAATGGGGGAAGTGAATAAATTGTTAGTGCCAACACCACCGGAAGTTACCGATCTTAATGGTGATGGAGTTATCGATAGTAACGACCGTAATATCGCTATTTCCGATTACCGTAAAACAGGATGGGTTTCCGGAATGTTTAAATCGTTTGGTGATGCACCGGGTGGAATGAGCGAAGAATTAAAAGAATTTACCTGGGCTTTAGGGGCGGAATACATGTATCAGAATTCCTTTGCTTTACGTGCCGGATATTTTAACGAAAGTGAATTAAAAGGAGCACGTAAGTATTTTACAATGGGTGCCGGATTCAAATACAGTGTGGTAAAAGTGGATGTTTCCTATTTGTTCTCGACATCAAAAGTGAGAAACCCGCTTGAAAACACCCTGCGTTTCTCTCTGACATTCAATTTCGGAGATTCCTATGATGAATATTAGTAGATAAGTAATATAAATAAACAAAGCGTCCAAATTCCGTCAGGAATTTGGATTTTTTGTCTAAAAGAAGTTTTTAATATGAAGAAAATAGATGTGACCACTTCGTTTTGGGTATACGATTCCGAAAAAGAATTACCGGATGAAGTGAAACCTTTGATGGAGCAAGCCGTGGAAGTCCGTAAAAAAGCCTATGCGCCGTATTCGAAATTTAGAGTAGGGGCTGCCATTTTGTTGGACAATGGAAAAGTGGTGGTTGGATCCAATCAGGAAAATGCGGCCTATCCATCCGGACTTTGTGCCGAAAGAGTGGCGATTTTCCAGGCAGGTGCTTTGTATCCGGAAGCGCAGATTTTAAAGATAGCCATTTCGGCTACTTCCGATGAAAAGCCGGTGGAGTCGCCAATACCGCCTTGCGGTGCATGTCGTCAGTCGATTGCCGAATACGAGTTCCGTCAGGAAAAACCAATTGAACTGTACTTTATGGGTGAAGTGGGCGAGGTTTATAAATCGGATTCCTTGCAGAATATATTGCCGTTTCATTTCGATAAAAAATTCCTGTAAGCAGGATGTTATCCTTATAACGGTTTTGTATGGAATTGTGAAGGAATAAGGCCGGAAGATTTTATTGTTTTAAAAACAACGGGTGATCCAATCCGCTTTTTTAAAACTTGATAAAAAAATAACAAAAATACATTCCTGTAAATTTTTACTTCTTCCGAGTATGTCTTATTTTTGCCGTTCGCAAAATTGTGTAAGGTGCTGTATTATGCTTTGTCAAATCAATACGGTGCAACAGCAAAAGTAAAAGCAATATGAAAGAAATCACAAAAGAAGTTTACCTTAAATGGTATGAGGACATGCAGTTCTGGAGAAAGTTCGAAGACAAACTGGCTGCATTATATATACAACAAAAAGTTAGAGGTTTTTTGCATTTGTATAACGGACAGGAAGCTGTTTTAGCGGGTGCACTTCATGCAATGGACCTAAGCAAAGACAAAATGATCACGGCCTATCGTAACCACGTTCAGCCAATTGGTATGGGAGTTGATCCGAGAAGAGTAATGGCGGAGTTGTTAGGAAAAGCTACCGGTACCTCTAAAGGATTAGGTGGATCGATGCATATTTTCTCAAAAGAACACGGATTTTACGGTGGACACGGTATTGTGGGCGCGCAAATTCCGGTTGGAGCAGGTATCGCTTTTGCTGATAAATATTTCGGAACGGGTGGGGTTACCTTAACCTATTTCGGAGATGGAGCAGCGCGTCAGGGATCACTACACGAAGCGTTTAATATGGCCATGTTGTGGAAACTTCCGGTAGTATTTATCGTTGAAAACAACGGTTACGCTATGGGAACTTCTGTAGAGCGTACAGCCAATCATACCGATATCTGGAAACTGGGATTAGGATACGAAATGCCATGTGGACCGGTAGACGGAATGAATCCGATAAAAGTAGCCGAAGCAATGTATGAGGCAATGGAAAGAGCAAGACGTGGTGACGGACCAACTTTCCTTGAAATTAAAACATACCGATACAGAGGTCACTCCATGTCGGATGCACAACACTACCGTACCAAAGAAGAGGTGGAAGAATACAAAAAAATCGACCCGATCATTCAGGTGTTGGATATTATCAAAGAAAATAACTATGCTACCGAAGCGGAAATCGAAGCAATCGATCAGCGTGTGAAAGATCTTGTGGAAGAGTGTGAAAAATTCGCAGAAGAATCGCCTTATCCGGACTTAAACGTGATGTACGACGTAGTATACGAACAAGAGAATTACCCATTTTTACCACATAAATTATAATCGATTATGGCAGTAGTTGTTACCATGCCCCGTCTAAGTGACACCATGACAGAAGGTGTTGTGGCGACTTGGTTAAAGAAAGTAGGAGATGTTGTTAAAGAAGGCGATATTCTTGCAGAAATTGAAACGGATAAAGCAACCATGGAATTCGAATCTTTTAATTCGGGTACCTTATTGCATATCGGAATACAAGAAGGAGAATCGGCTCCGGTGGATGCTTTATTAGCAATTATCGGTCAACCGGGCGAAGATATTTCCGCTTTATTGAGTGGAGGTCAGCCTGCGGCAGCCGCTCCGAAAGAAGAAACGGCTCCGGCTTCGGATGACGTAAAAACAGAATCAAAATCACAGGCGGCTGAAATTCCTGCCGGTGTAAAAATAGTTACGATGCCGCGTCTGAGTGATACGATGACCGACGGTACCGTAGCAACCTGGTTGAAAAAGATCGGAGATAGCGTTTCGGAAGGAGATATCCTGGCTGAAATCGAAACGGATAAGGCAACCATGGAATTCGAATCGTTTAACTCCGGTACACTTTTGTATATCGGTGTTCAGGAAGGACAGTCGGCTCCGGTTGACAGTATTCTGGCGATTATTGGTCCTGCCGGTACCGATGTAAGCGCACTTGCTGCGAATTACAAAGCCGGAGGTTCAGTAGAAACCGTTGCGGAAACCAAAACAGAAGTAAAAGAGCCAACTGCAACAACTGCAGCGCCACAAACAACAACCGCTAACGGACGTGTTTTGGCATCGCCTTTGGCTAAAAAAATCGCACAGGAAAAAGGTGTGGATTTGGCTCAGGTAAAAGGAACCGGCGAAAACGGACGTATCGTTAAAAAAGACGTAGAGAGCTTTACGCCTCAGGCGGCTTCGGTACAACCGCAAACCGCAAGCGCACCGGCTGCTACAGCTGCTGCGACTCCGGTAAAACCTTTCGTTCCGGCCGGTGAAACCTATGTGGAAGAAGTGAAAAACTCACAAATGCGTAAAACGATTGCCCGCAGATTGGCAGAATCGAAGTTTACAGCGCCACATTATTACCTGACGATCGAAGTGGCTATGGACAATGCGATGGCTTCCCGTGAGATGATTAACGGATTGCCAGACACTAAAGTGTCGTTTAACGATATGGTGATTAAAGCTTGTGCGATGGCGTTGAAAAAACACCCGCAGGTAAATTCACAGTGGAAAGACGATGTAACCGTAATCAACCACCATGTAAATATCGGTGTAGCGGTAGCGGTAGAAGACGGATTGGTTGTTCCGGTATTGCGTTTTGCAGATCAGATGACCTTGTCTCAAATCGGTGCCAATGTAAAAGACGTAGCCGGAAGAGCCCGAAACAAAAAATTACAACCAGCCGAAATGGAAGGTAGTACATTCACTGTTTCGAATCTGGGAATGTTCGGAATTACCGAATTTACCTCAATCATCAACCAACCAAACTCGGCCATTTTATCCGTAGGTGCCATTGTTGAAAAACCGGTGGTTCGCAACGGACAAATTGTAGTAGGAAATACGATGAAAGTAACCCTTGCATGCGATCACAGAACTGTTGACGGGGCAACCGGAGCGCAGTTCTTACAAACATTACGACAATATCTGGAAAACCCGGTAACCATGCTGGCGTAATCTGGAAATATTCCAAATAAATCAATCCCGTCTTGATATTCAGGACGGGATTTTTAGTATTTTAGCGAAAGTGTAAAAAAGACTCCTCTATGAAAAAAACACTTTACCTTTTACCATTCGTATTACTGGGATGTGCAACATCGAATACCAAAAATGATAACGCAACTACGACTCCTGCGGCGGCTTATGAAGTGAAGCAACAGGAAGTTGCCAATACCTTGCAATACCTTGCTTCCGACGAACTGGAAGGGCGTGATAGCGGAAGTAAAGGAATCGAAAAAGCAGCGGTATATCTCGAAAATCTGATGCGGGAAAATAATATCAAACCCTATTTTAAAACCTATCGGGATACGTTGGATAATTTTCATAAACCGGCTTTTAATATCGTAGGGGTTATCGAAGGAAACGACCCGAAGCTTAAAAATGAGTTTGTGATTATCGGAGCGCATTACGATCATATCGGACGGGTGTCAACACCGGTTAACGGTGATGATATTGCTAATGGTGCCAACGATAATGCATCCGGAACAACGGTAATGTCGGAAGTAGCGAAATACTTTGCCAAAAATAAAACGAATAAAAGAAGCATATTGGTAGCGTTTTTTTCGGCGGAGGAAAAAGGGTTATTGGGATCGTACCATCTGGCGCGAAAATTAAAAGCACAACATTTTAATCTGTATACCATGTTGAATTTTGAAATGTTGGGTGTGCCGATGAAGCGGGAATTTGCGTCCTATATAACCGGTTTCGGAAAATCGAACATGTCGGAAAAAATCAATGAATATACCCAAAAGAAAACCGTAGGTTTTTTAGAAGTGGAATTACAATACCGCCTTTTTATGGCCTCGGATAATTATCCGTTTTTCGTCGAATTTAACGTGCCGGCACAAACGGTTTGTACGTTCGACTTTGAAAATTATTCGTTTTACCATCACCCGTCGGATGAATTTAAGTTAATGGATACCGCGCATATGGCGGCCTATGCCAAAGAGATTATCCCGGCAGTGGAAGGAATGACGAATTCCAAAACAAAAGAGATTAAATTAAATTAAACTATAAAATCGAACAGGATTTTACCGTAAAATGAAAAACATTATCATAACAGGAACCAGCAGGGGAATCGGATATGAACTGGCTTTGGAATTTGCTGCTGCCGGACACCAGGTGTTGGCTTTGTCGCGAAAACAACCGCAGGCTTTACTCGAAAATGAAAATATTAGCTGTTTGAGTATTGATTTGTCAGTGGAGCAAGATCTGGAAAAAGTAAAACAATTTATCGATGCGACCTGGAAAAAAGTGGATATCCTAATCCACAATGCCGGAGCGTTGTTGCTAAAACCATTCGGGGAAATTTCGACTCAGGAATTCGAAAATATCTATAAAGTAAATGTTTTTGGAGTAGCCCATTTAACCCGTGTGTGTATTCCGTACCTGCAAAAAGGAAGTCATGTGCTAACGATTAGCAGTATGGGGGGAATTCAGGGAAGTATGAAATTTGCCGGATTGGCGGCGTATAGCTCGAGTAAAGGAGCCGTAATTACCTTATCGGAATTGCTGGCCGAAGAGTATAAAGAAATGGGGATAGCCTTTAATGTATTGGCATTAGGCGCCGTTCAGACGGAAATGCTGCAGGAAGCCTTCCCGGGATACGAAGCGCCGTTAAACGCAAAAGAAATGGCCGATTATATTTTTGATTTTGCACTGAACGGAAATAAATACTTCAACGGAAAAGTATTACAGGTTTCTTCAACCACGCCTTAAAAGCGTAAGGGGAATTCACATGAAAGATAAATTAGCACCTTATATACCGGAACACGCACTGGATACCGTTTTTGAGCTGATAAAGCTCAATCGCGTGCATCTGAAAATCGTTAATGAAAGGGTAACCCGACATGGTGATTATCGGAAGCATCCGGACGGTTATCATCAGATTACTGTTAATGCGAGTCTGAATAAATACCGGTTTTTAATGACGCTGATTCATGAAATCGCCCATTTGGTTGCTTTCGAAAAATACGGACGAACGATTAAACCGCATGGGGACGAATGGAAAAGTACCTTTCAACGATTGATGGTGCCGTTTTTACGGCCGGAAATTTTTCCAAATCAGTTGTTACCATTGCTGGCACGACATTTTCGTAACCCTAAAGCCAGTAGTGATACCGATGCAACATTAGCACTCGCTTTAAAACAATTTGATCCGGCTAACGATAAAAATTATATATTTGAAATCCCATATGGAAGTGTCTTCCGCATACATAATGGAAGGATTTTTAAAAAAGGGGCACAACGAATAAAGCGATTTGAATGTATGGAATTGAGTTCGGGTAAAGTTTACCTGTTTAATCCCAATGCCGAAGTCGAATTGTTACCCGGATAATAAACTAAAGAAGTAGCCATATCATTTGGCAGTATATGATGAATAAAAATTATTATGCAATACTAATGGCCGGAGGGGTTGGATCCCGGTTTTGGCCAGTAAGTACAGTCGACTTCCCCAAACAGTTCCACGATATGCTGGGCACCGGGGAAACCCTGATCCAGAAAACATTTAGCCGACTTTCGAAGATTGTTCCCGAAGAAAACATATTGATTTTAACCAATGAACGCTATAATCAGCTGGTGTTGGAACAATTACCTCAGGTAAAACAGGATCAGGTAATCCTGGAGCCTGTAATGCGAAATACGGCGCCTTGTATCGTATTTGCATCCTTAAAAATAAAACGACAAAACCCGAATGCTTTAGTAGTCGTGGCTCCGAGTGATCACTGGATTGAAGATGAAGATCAGTTTATAGCCAATCTTTACAGATCATTCGAGTACTGTTCTCAAAATAATGTTTTAATGACATTGGGGATTTTACCGACTTTCCCGAATACGGGATATGGTTATATCGAATACAACAAGCTCGATAACAATCCGATTAAAAAAGTAGTACAGTTTCGGGAAAAACCGGATTATGCTACAGCAAAAGCGTTTATTCAAAGCCGTAATTTCCTGTGGAATGCCGGGATTTTTATCTGGAGTATCCGTTCGATTACCGAAGCTTTTGAAAATTTTCAGCCCGAAATGCTACGCCTTTTCGAAAAGGGAATGGACTTTTACAATACACCAAGAGAACAGGAGTTTATCAATTCGATCTATCCGGATGCCGAAAATATTTCAATCGATTATGCCGTGTTGGAAAAGGCGAAAAACGTATTTGTTTTACCCGCTACTTTCGATTGGAACGATTTGGGAACCTGGGGATCACTACATGAAAAATTGCCGAAAGACGACCAGTTTAATGCGGTAGTAAATGCGACGATGATCCTGGAAAATGCTTCCAATAATATTATCCGTACTGAAGGTAAAAAATTGGTGGTGATTAACGGTTTAAGCGATTTTATCGTGGTAGATAAAAACGATACGCTTCTGATCTTCCCTAAAGATAAGGAGCAGGAGATTAAGAAAATAAGTAATTTATTAGATAAGAAATAAAGCCTGTAAAAAATGCCTCCATCGGAGGCATTTTTTTATGGAATACAGTTTTGTTCCTTTATAACTCTCTGTTCTGTGCTTTTCGCACTTTTTTAAACAGGTTCGACGAATATACAAAGTCGACTATCGCTTCGTTGTCCGTTTTAAAGATCTCCCGTTTGGTGCCTTCCCAAGCCAGAATTCCCTCTTTTAGGAAAATAATTTTTTCTCCGATTTCCATAACCGAGTTCATATCGTGCGTGTTGATCACTGTGGTGATGTTGTATTCCTCGGTGATTTCCTGAATCAGGTTGTCGATTACAATCGATGTTTTTGGATCCAGACCGGAGTTCGGTTCATCACAAAATAAATATTTCGGATTGTTCACAATCGCACGGGCAATCGCCACACGCTTTTGCATTCCTCCGGATATTTCGGAAGGTTTCTTTTTATGGGCGTTGATCAGTTTTACACGGTCGATTACAAAATCTACGCGTTCCTGAATTTCACGCGGGTTTTTATTGGTAAACATTTTTAGCGGGAAACCAATGTTTTCCTCTACGGTCATCGAATCGAACAACGCACTTCCCTGAAATACCATTCCGATTTCAGTTCGCAAATCACGCTTTTCGTCATTGGTAAGTTCCGAATAAATCCGACCGTCAAATGAAATGGTTCCTTTGTCCGGTGTATGAATACCTAATAAGCTTTTTAATAATACGGTTTTCCCGGAACCACTCTGTCCAATAATCAAATTGGTCTTCCCGGTGTCAAAAACCGTGGAAATCCCCTTTAAAACCATCGTATCACCAAATGATTTCTCGATACCTTTTACTTCTATCATGATTATTTGGTTAAAAGTAATTGTGTTAAAATATAATTCGTAAGGATAATCGCCACACTGGTCCAAACAAATGAAGTTGTACTGGCTTTACCTACTTCCAAAGCGCCACCTTTCATATAATAGCCGTGAAACGAAGGAATCGTGGCTAACAATATTGCAAATACAACGGTTTTGATAAAGGCATAGGTTACATGGAACGGATTAAATTCTACCTGTAAACCGGTCATAAATTCATCACTCGATGCAAATCCACCGTAAACACCGGCGATCCATCCTCCTAAAATTCCCAAAAACATACTCAAACCAATTACAAACGGATATAAAAGTAAAGCGATTACTTTAGGGAATACCAAGTAGTTTAGGGAGTTGATTCCCATTACTTCTAAAGCGTCGATTTGTTCGGTTACGCGCATCGTTCCGATACTGGACGTAATAAAAGAACCCATTTTACCCGCCATAATAATGGAGATAAAAGTAGGTGCAAATTCCAGAATTACCGATTGACGGGTCGCAAAACCAATCAGGTATTTCGGGATTAACGGGTTGGTTAAGTTTAACGCCGTTTGGATGGCCACAACGCCACCTACGAAAAACGAAATAAACGCCACAATTCCCAGTGATCCGATAATTAAATCGTCTATTTCTTTGAAAATTAGCTGCTTCATTGCCGACCATTTTGTCGGTTTGTTGAAGACTTCTTTCAACATCAGGAAGTATTTTCCTATTTGTGACAGATATCTAAGCATAATATTTAATAAATCTTGGCTAAAATACCAATAAGTTACGAGTTATGGGGTATCGCGATGGAGTTTTTTGGCTTATGAAAGCTTGGCTTTCATTTTTTGAAAACGGTATTTCCGAATAAAACGACCTTGTTCCGGCGTGACCAAATACGGTTTTTTACCCATCCAGGCTTTTAAGAAGCCAATCATATAATCGATAAAAAGAAGGGGCTTCTTTTTTAGTAGTGCCAGTTTTAACGAGGCGATGGCGGTAATTGTAAATCCGTAACGCAAACTGTAAAACGCAGCACCTTGTTTGTAGCGCGCCGTTTTGTTGTAATTCGCTCCAGTGGGTTTGAGGTGTTTTACATGTAAGCTTGTATCGGTTACGACTTTCCAGTTGTAAAATTTACACAGCAATTCGTCAACCGTGTCCCAGCCCATAGCTGGTTTTAGTCCGCCAATCTGTTCAAAGCACGCTTTGCGATAGGCTTTAAAAGCACCGCGGATATGATCTTTATCGGTCAGATTTTCCAGTATCCAGCCGCCATTTTTTTCAATATATGCAAAACCGCCAGCCATACCAATTTTGGGATCACTTTGAAAAATACGAATAATCGTTTCGAAATAATTCGACGGTAAAATCAGGTCGGCATCCAGTTTTACAATAAAATCGTAATTACCGTCCAATTGTTCGAATCCTTTTTGAAACGCCTGAATAACTTTGCTTCCGGGTAAGTGAATGGCATCCGATTTTTTTTCGATGATCGAAATCCAGGGATAGCGCACAGCAAAATCAGAAACAATTGTATGGGTGTTGTCGGTAGAATTGTCGTTCACCACCACAAGCTGTTGCGGAAGTACGGTTTGCGCGGCCAACGATTCCAGTGTTAGCGAAATAAAGGCTTCCTCATTATGTGCCGGAATAACGATATAATACCTCATTATTTTACTTTTTCAGCATAAACGATATAATATCGCGGCGTAAAACGACGTAGTAACGGTCGGATTCCGATCTGTTTTACCGGGTTGGTAAATTTTTCGCGATCCAGAATTTTCCAGCCGGTTTTTTCCAGCAACCAATCCAGTTGCCAGTCTTCAAATTCGTGGTAATGACGATCCCACATATCGGTTTTACTGCGATAGGCCGGAGAAAACCACAAACGCATCGGAATGGAAATAACCAGTTTGTCCGATTGGATGTTTTGTAAAACCGTAAACGGATTTAACAGGTGTTCAAAAATTTCAAAAGCCGTTGTTACCGGATAATTTCCTTCCGAAAGTGCTGTCTGATCCAGGTCCAGATCTTCACCTTTGGTATTGGTTACGGTATAGCCGTTTTCTTTCATAATTTTGGAAAATGGGTTGGTAACACCCAAATCCAGAATGGCTTCCGAAGGGGAAATGTGTTTTTGTAAAAAGGCTAATGTATGTTTAAATCGCTTGTTCGGAAATGTTTTTTCGTACATAGTTATAATCGGTAAACGAAGGCGTTTATGTTCATTCCTGCGCCTACGGATGCAAAGATAATAACATCTCCTTTATGAAGTTCCTGATTTTCAATTTTTCCTTTTATCAACAAATCGTATAAAGTCGGAACGGTGGCCACACTCGAATTTCCAAGTTTGTGGATGCTCATTGGCATGACACCTTCCGGTGGTGTTTGTTTGTATAAACGGAAAAAACGCTGAATAATGGCTTCGTCCATTTTTTCATTGGCCTGATGAATCAGTACTTTTTTGACTTCCCCGATTGCAATACCACTTTTATCAAGGCATTCTTTCATGGCTTTCGGCACCTGACTTAAAGCAAATTCGTAAATCTTACGGCCGTACATTTTGATATAGCGTACGTTGGGATCGTGATCGGCATTAAAAGAATTTCCAAAATATAGAAAATAGGCTTCATCATAGGTAAATGAAGCGGTTTCGTGTGCAAGTATTCCGCTATCCGCATCGTCGGAAGCTTCTATAATCGTAGCGCCGGCGCCATCGGAATAAATCATACTGTCGCGATCGTGAATGTCGACAACCCGGGATAGGGTTTCCGCTCCAATTACCAGACATCTTTTGGCCATTCCGGCTTTGATATAGGCATTCGCCTGAATCATACCCTCAATCCAACCCGGACAGCCAAACAGAATATCGTAGGCCACACATTTTGGATTTTTAATTTTAAGACTGTGTTTTACCCGCGCGGATAAACTGGGAAGAATATCGGTTTGTATTGCGCCTTGTTTGACATTGCCAAAGTTGTGCGCAAAGATGATGTAATCTAAAGTCTCCGGATCGATTCCAGCATCTTCGATCGCTCTTTGAGCAGCAAAATAAGCAATATCGGAAGTCAATAATTGATCTTCGACATAACGGCGTTCTTCGATACCCGTTATTTCTTTAAACTTTTGAGCAACGACATCATTCGCGTAGGGAAAAGGAGAGCCGTCGTCATTTAAAAACTGATGCTGGGCAAAATCGAGATTGGTTACGGTAACATTGGGAATGTAGCTTCCGGAACCGATTATTTTACTATTCATAAGGTGAATTTATACGTAACACTAAGTTATTGATTTAAAACGCTTATGTGTCGGTAAAAATTTTGTATAAAATGATTATTATGAAATAGTTGTTTAAAGGGGTTTAAAATTGTTGATAGTAAAATTAATTGTGATTTTTTTGAGAAATCTTTAGCTGGATGATCGTGGCTATAGATAGTGCTCGGGTCTTGATCAGTTCGGAATTGCTACCCTGGAAGTGTTCGTCGACTGTTTTATTGAAATGTTCCAGCCATATTTGGAAATGCTCCGGACGTAGTGCTTCTTTTTCGTTGAGTTCCAGATGGATTTGCATTACGTTTTTGCGGTAGCTTCCCTGATGAAGGAGTGTCTGTTCCCAAAAATCGGCCAAATGCGGAAGATGGGCTTCCAGATCTATTTTGGCAATGTCGGTAAAGATATAACTGATGGCGTCGTCGGATAAAAGCTTGGTGTAAAACTGACGCATCAAATGGAGTAAATCGGCTCGGGTGGTAATATCATTCATGTTGTGAAGGTATAAAAAAAGAGCCGCAATAAAGCGGCTCTTGGTATTGATATTGGATTTTAGTGTTCCATATAGGCTTCAATAGGTGCGCAAGAACAAACTAAATTACGGTCACCGTAAGCATCGTCAACACGACGTACGGAAGGCCAGAATTTATTTTCGGCAATATATTCCAACGGATACGCTGCTTTCTCTCTTGAGTATGGGAAATCCCAACGGTCGGCAGTAAGCATTGCTAACGTATGTGGTGCATTTTTCAATACATTGTTGGTATCGTCGGCAGTTGCGTTTTCGATTTCTTTACGGATGGAAATCATTGCATCACAAAAACGATCCAATTCATCTAAGTTTTCACTTTCGGTTGGTTCGATCATTAAAGTCCCGGCAACCGGGAAGGAAACCGTTGGTGCGTGGAAACCGTAGTCCATTAAACGTTTTGCGATATCGGTTACTTCGATTCCGTTTTGTTTGAACGAACGACAGTCAACAATCATTTCGTGCGCTGCACGTCCACATTCTCCCGTATATAAAATAGGGTAGTGTACTTCCAAACGCGCTTTCATATAGTTGGCGTTTAAGATCGCGTGTTGTGTCGCTTGTTTTAAACCTTCGGCTCCTAACATGGTGATATAACCGTAGGAAATCAAACATACCAAAGCCGATCCGTATGGCGCAGCAGAGATCGCAGAAATCGCCTGATCACCACCGGTAGCAATTACCGGGTTTGTTGGTAAGAAAGGCACCAAGTGTGGCGCTACGCAAATAGGTCCAACTCCAGGTCCTCCTCCTCCGTGAGGAATCGCGAATGTTTTGTGTAAGTTCAGGTGACAAACATCAGCTCCAATAGTCGCAGGATTTGTAAGGCCTACCTGAGCGTTCATGTTGGCACCATCCATATAGACCTGACCACCGTTTTCGTGGATCAGTTTGGTGATCTCGATAATAGAACTTTCGTAAACCCCGTGTGTAGACGGATAGGTTACCATTAAACAAGAAAGATTGTCTTTGTGTTGGATGGCTTTTGCTCGTAAATCTTCCACATCGATATTTCCTTCCGGAGTGGTTTTGGTAACGATAATGTCCATTCCAGCCATCGCGGCCGAAGCCGGGTTGGTTCCGTGTGCCGATGAAGGGATTAAACATACATTACGGTGTCCTTCTCCGCGTGAAATATGGTACGCACGAATGGCCATCAATCCGGCATATTCTCCCTGAGCACCAGAGTTTGGTTGTAAAGAAGTACCTGCAAAACCGGTTACTACGTTTAATTGCTCTTCCAGTTTTTTCAACATGGTTAAGTAACCTTTTGTCTGATCGGCTGGAGCAAACGGGTGAATGCTGTTCCAGTTGGCCATACTTAATGGTAACATTTCGGCAGCCGCATTTAATTTCATCGTACACGATCCTAAAGAGATCATCGAATGATTTAACGCAAGGTCTTTACGTTCTAATTTTTTGATATAACGCATTAAAGCCGTTTCCGAATGGTGGCTGTTAAATACGTCATGTTGTAAGAAAGTTGACGTTCTTACCATTTTCTCCTGAATATGAGTAGCAGTGTCTAAAGCGGTTACTGTTACCGTTTCTTTTCCAAGAACTTCAGCAAAAATGGCTACGATTTGGTTGATGTCGTTTAAAGAGGTCGTCTCGTTAAAAGAAATCGAAATCGTATCGTTGTCGATATAATAGAAGTTTACTTCGTTGTTTTCGGCTACTGCTTTTACTTTGGCCGCATCGGCTTTAACCGTGATGGTGTCGAAGAAAGCGGTATTGATTTGATTGATTCCCAATTTTGCGAATGCATTGGCAGTAGTCACCGCCGAAGCGTGTACTTTGTCGGCAATATATTGTAATCCTTTTGGACCGTGGTAAACGGCATACATACCGGCCATAACCGCTAGTAATACCTGAGCGGTACAAATATTGGAAGTTGCTTTTTCACGTTTAATGTGTTGCTCACGGGTTTGTAACGCCATACGTAGCGCACGGTTTCCATTAACATCCTGAGAAACACCAATGATACGTCCCGGCATACTACGCTTGTATTCTTCTTTGGTTGCGAAGAAAGCCGCGTGTGGTCCTCCAAATCCCATCGGAATACCGAATCGTTGTGTGGTTCCCACTACAACATCGGCTCCTAATTCGCCTGGAGCAGTTAATTTTACTAAACTTAGAATGTCGGCTGCTACAGCAACTTTGATTTCTTTGGATTTAGCGGTGTGGATAAAACCGGCATAGTCAAAAACCTGACCGTGTTTTCCTGGGTATTGTAAGATCGCTCCGAAGAAATCTTCTGAGAAATCAAACGTTTCGTGGTTTCCTACTACCAATTCGATTCCAATTGGAGTAGAACGGGTTTCCAAAACCGATAAAGTTTGTGGTAAAATCTCTTCCGAAACGAAGAATTTATTAGCGTTGTTTTTTTTCTGATCTCTGGTACGTACGTCGAAAAGTAACGCCATCGCTTCGGCAGCGGCAGTACCTTCGTCCAATAATGAAGCATTGGCAATTTCCATTCCGGTTAATTCGATAACCGTAGTCTGGTAATTTAAAAGTGCTTCCAGACGCCCCTGTGCAATCTCTGCCTGATACGGAGTGTAAGCGGTATACCATCCCGGGTTTTCAAAAATATTACGTTGAATTACCGGTGGCACAATTGCCGGGTGATACCCCAAACCGATATACGATTTGAATACTTTGTTTTGGGCACCCAATTGCTGGATATGTGTTAAATATTCGTATTCTGTTAAAGCCGGATCCAGTTGTAAATCGCTTTTTAAACGGATTCCGTCCGGGAAGGTTTCATACAATAATTGGTCCATGTCCTTTACTCCAATGGTTTGGAACATGTGTTGAAGGTCGCTCTCTCTTGGACCTAAATGTCGTAAAGCAAATGCGTCTGTTTTCATCAGTTCTTAATGTCCTGTTTATAAACGTTTGATATTCCCATAACAGAGAATAGCATCAAACTGTCGTTAAGTTGTGTTTTAAGCGAACAAAAATAACTATTAATCTCTTAATAAAATTCTTTTTTAACTCCAATTTTTGTTGAATTTTCAACCAAATTTAAATGTTATTAACAGATTGATTATTTTTGTAAGTATGCAACTACTCAAGAAATTACTTGACTTTTATATTAACGGAAGTATTCATGTGGCGATTGCGGTATTCGCTTTGGTTCAGATGACCTTCCATTTTTTTCATATTCCATTTGACTGGGCGATGTCGCTATTTGCCTTTTGTGGGACAATCGTGGGCTATAACTTTGTGAAGTACGATGCGTTAGCCCGTGCTAAAAAACTGAAAATGAGCCGACAGTTAAAGGCTATTGTCGTATTAAGTGTGGCGGCTTTCGCCGGAACGCTATACGGTTTTTGGTTTTTACAACGACAAACGCAATTGTTGTCGCTGGCGTTTTTAGGGTTGACGTTGTTGTATACCTTACCGGTTTTTCCGAAGTTGGGCAATGCCCGAAACTGGGCCGGAGTGAAAATCTATATCGTGGCTTTTTGTTGGGCGGGAATTACCTTGTTTCTGCCAATTTTAAACGCCGGACTGGATTTTACGAACGATGTTTTTCTAAAGTTTTTTCAGCGGTTTCTTTTAGTGATCATTCTTATACTTATTTTCGAAATCATCGATCTCAAAAATGATGATTTGTCTTTACAAACCGTTCCGCAGCGATTGGGAGTAAAACGAACCAAAGGACTCAATTTATTTCTGCTACTTCCTTTTTACGGACTGGAGTTTTTTAAAAGCGATTTCCAAATCGAACAGTTGTGGATCAATTTGGTATTGGTGACTGTGATTGCGCTTTTTACTGTTTTTTCAAGTCCGAAGCGATCCGATTATTATACGTCTTTTTGGGTGGAAAGTATTCCTGTTTTTTGGTGGGCGATGGTGCTGCTTTTTGCCTGATCAGATTAATTTTCGGCCAGGTATTTTAAAAGCTTGTTCCGATTTAAAATCAAATGGTACAAATGTTTTTTTAGAAAAAGGAAATCGAACAGTTTTCCGATGACTCCAAATGGCGTACGGTATACTATTTTTTCGATCATAACCGTGACGTCATCGCGGATTTCAAAAAGATGGTCGTGTCTGAAAAACGTAAAATGACCTTTTACCATTTCGTCTGTAAAATGATGCGGTGCTTCCATGACTGTGATTTTACTCTGATGGTTGAGGTAAAAACCAAAATGTTTTCCACGCCAGGTTACCGTTTCATTGAGGTTGATCAACCCGGATGTCTTTCCGGCGATGGCTTGTTCCTGAGTTTGAGAAACCGATAATTTATGAATGTCGATATTCCGGGCTAAGTCAAAAACAATTTTTGATGGCGCTTTGATCGGTGTGGTAATGGTAAAAGTGGTCATGCGAAAAAGAATTGTAGTTTTAGAAGTACCAAACCGGTAAATACTGTGGCGAATAACAGGAATAAAGTATTCATAAAATAACTACCGATTTTAAAATGCCATTTTTTCGGAATCGTATACATCGGATAATAGGCTATCTGAGTGGCGACTTTTCCAACCCAATAAGCGGCAATAAGTGCGGTTAAGGCGAAGGCAAGTCGGGTGTTTTGCTGTAAATCAGCATACAGAAAAATGGCGATTAGTCCGAACGAAAAATTAAGCCCTTGTATATAGCGTCCGTAAGTTTTGGCAATCTCCTGATTCAACGGTTTTAGTTTTTTAACGTCGTTGTACCAATCAAATACCTGATGACGGATATACGGGTAAATCAGAGCGGTGAAAATCTGGCCGATTCCCGCTACGACAATCAGCCAGTTTGGAATTGTAAAAGTCATGGGTTAGGCTTTAAAAACTATTTTTTCTTCTCTTGCGGCTTGGCTGGCTTTTCGTTTTCCTCTAAAAAAGAAATAGAGGTTTAGAAAAAGCATCACACCCAAATAGATCGCAAACCCACCGATTTTATAACTGAGTGCTTCAATAAGCTCCTGATAGGTGTTGTCGCAAAGATTCATGTCGAGTATCATCAGGGCAAAACCAAGGTTTAGCAAGTAGAATCCGGTTTCGAATAGCTTGTTGGTGGCAAAGGCAATTTCTTCACGGCCTTTAAAAATATCAAGCATATAAACTTTGCTGTTTCGGAAGAGCGTTTTAGAGACATAATAGGTCAGGAAAAGTGCAATGGGTAAATAAATAACATAACCGATAAGTGTTTTGGTCGTTTCCATGGTAGTATGATTTATAGTTATTGAATTAGTTTCTGAACGTATTTTTTTAAGAGAAAGATGTTGGTGTAATGTAGCGCTGCCAACATAAAAAGGATGGTGGCTGCTTTGGTGGCGATCACTTCGATAAGTATGGATAAGGAGGTGATGGTTTGCCAGTTGGTAATCGTCACGGCGCAATAACCGATATTGACCAAATAATATCCGGTGAGTAAGGCTTTGTTGATCTGTTGGCAAAGCGCTTTATGATCCGGGATTAAGGTGGCTACAAATATGTTTCCGTTTGTATAACAGATTCTTCCGATTTTGACGATGATCAAGCTCATCAGTCCCAAAAAAAGAAGGTAGGCAATACTATTGTAGTTCATGATTTTAAATATTTTATAGTTATAAAACTTTCAGAAAAAAATGAAACTTTCAATTAAATTTTTTTATTTCATGATTTTGATCACCAATTTGGTTAACCAATTGTCTTTGTATTCGGTAATCTTGTCCAAAACATTGTCGGCTTTTAAAACGAAGTCGTGTAGCTTGGTCGTTTGTTCGATAAAGTGTTTGGCCTCGGCGGAGTCGTTGTCTTCGATGGAGGATACTTCTTTTAAAATTTTTAAAGCGGGTTTGATTTCCCGTTTGCTTCGTTCCTGTGAAATTTTAACCGCCAGTTCGTCCAGATCTTTTTCGGCGGTAAAGAATTCTTTTCGTTCGCCGGCTTTGTATTCTTTATATACAATGCCCCAATCCATCAAGCCTCTTAAATTCATACTGGCATTCCCTCTGGAAATATGAAGGGCTTCCATAATGTCTTCCATCGAAAGCGGTTCGGCCGATACCATTAACAACGCATGAATCTGAGCCATGGTTTTGTTAATGCCCCATTGTGAGCCTAAGGCGCCCCAGGTTTGTACAAATTTGGTTTTTGCTTCGTTGAATTCCATAGTTCAAAGGTATAAATAATTTCTAAAGTTTCAAAAATAATTGAAAGTTTATTTTAAAAAATAACCCGAATTCAATCGGGCTATCTTTTTTATAGTAATCCGGCGCGTTTTAAGAGTGCTTCCGGTTTTGGTTCCTGACCTCTGAATTTTTTATAAAGTGTCATCGGATGGTCGGTTCCGCCTTGTGATAAGATGTTGTCTTTAAAGCGTTGTGCGACTTCCGGATTAAAGATACCTTGTTCCTGAAAATAAGCAAAAGCATCGGCATCGAGTACTTCGGCCCATTTGTAGCTGTAATATCCGGACGAATAGCCGCCTTGGAAGATATGTGAAAATGCGGTACTCATGGCGTTTTCGGCTACATCGGGGTAGAGTTTGGTCGAAGCGAATTGTTCGTTTTCGAATGTTTTTACATCACGGATTCCGGATGGATCCTGTCCGTGCCATCCCATATCCAATAATCCAAAACTGATTTGACGTAAGGTGGCCATTCCTTCCAGGAAGCTGGCGCTTTCTTTTATTTTTTCGACGTATTCCATCGGAATGATTTCGCCGGTTTGATAGTGTTTTGCAAACAAAGCCAGTGCTTCCGGTTCGTAACACCAGTTTTCCATCACCTGACTCGGAAGTTCTACAAAATCCCAAAACACGCTGGTTCCCGATAAACTCGGATAGGTGGTGTTGGCAAGCATGCCGTGTAGCGCATGACCAAATTCGTGGAATAAAGTAGTTACCTCATTAAAAGTAAGTAACGACGGTTTGGTCGCGGTTGGTTTGGTGAAATTGCAAACAATCGATACATGTGGTCGTTCGTTAACTTCATTTCGAACCGACTGGTGTTTAAAGGAGGTCATCCAGGCACCGTTGCGTTTTCCTTTTCTTGGGAAAAAGTCGGCGTAAAAAATGGCGACAAGATTGTTATGGTTGTCTTTTACTTCAAACGTTTGTACTTCTTCGTGGTATTTATCGATGTCGAAAATTTCGGTAAATGTGATGCCAAATAGTTTTTGCGCTACGGTAAAAGCACCGTTCAATACGTTTTCTAATTTAAAGTACGGTTTTAAGGTTTCGTCGTCGAGGTTAAAAAGTTCCTGTTTTAATTTTTCGGCATAATAGGCACCGTCCCATTTTTCCAGATGATCAATTGGATCCAGTTTTTGGGCAAAGTTGGTTAATTGTGCAAATTCGCGTTCGGCGGCCGGTTTGGCTTTCGATTGTAAGTCGTTTAGAAAAGCGGTTACTTTTTGCGGACTTTGCGCCATACGTTCTTCCAATACAAAATGCGCATGGGTGGCATAGCCTAAAAGATTGGCTCTTTCGTGACGTAAGTTGGCAATTTTGATCACGATCTCCTGATTGTCGAAAGCATTATTCTGGAATCCTTTACGGCCAAATGCAATGCTGATCGCTTTACGTAGTTCGCGATTGTGTGCGTAAGTTACGAATGGTAAATAACTCGGATGATCCAAGGTGAAAATCCAACCTTCCTTATCCTGACTTTTTGCGATGGCATGGGCCGCTTCGATAGCGCCTTCCGGTAAGCCGTCAAGATCTTTCTCGTCGGTTAAATGTAATTGGTAGGCGTTGGTTTCGGCTAACACATTTTCACCGAAGGTTAACGATAGTTTGGCCAGCTCGGCGTCGATCTCGCGTAAACGGGCTTTTTTGTCTTCTGCTAATAAAGCGCCGTTTCGGGAAAAACCTTTGTATTTTTTGGTTAACAGCGTATGCTGTTCCGTCGTAAGATTAAGTTGATCAATTTGATCGTATACGATTTTAACGCGTTGGAATAAATCGGAATTTAAGGTGATGTCATTTCCAAATGCCGTTAAAAGCGGTGAAACTTCCTGTGCGATTTTCTGCATTTCATCACTGGTTTCGGCCGAATTCAAATTAAAGAAAATGGACGATAGTCGTTCCAAAGCGTCACCGGAATACTCCAGTGTTTCAATCGTATTGGCAAAAGTTGGTGCTTCCGGATTGTGAGTTATCGCGTCGATTTCGGCACGCGCTGCTGCAATTGTTGCGGTAAATGCCGGAGCGTAGTCCTCAATTTTAATTTGCGAAAAGGGCGCAGTGTTATATTTGGTAGTAAATCGTTCGGTTAAAATACTCATATATAGTACTATTGACTTTAATTAATTGATTTGTCGGTGTTAGACAAGGTACAAATTAGCTTTTTCTAATCCAAATCCGGTTGATGAAAGCGGAAATTTATTTTAAGTCTTCGGAAGCTTTTAAAACGGCTTGCTTCAGACTTTCTTTATACGCGGTGATTTTATCCAGAACAGCACTGTCGTGACTTCCGATGATTTGTGCGGCAAGAATACCGGCATTTTTAGCGCCGTTTAGCGCTACTGTGGCCACTGGTACGCCGCCAGGCATCTGAAGGATCGAAAGAACACTATCCCATCCGTCTATCGAATTGCTGGATTTTACCGGAACACCAATTACCGGAAGCGGCGACATTGAAGCAACCATTCCTGGTAAATGTGCGGCTCCACCGGCTCCGGCTATAATAACAGAAATGCCGCGTTTGTGAGCATTCGTGCTAAAATCAAACAATTTTTCCGGTGTACGGTGTGCCGATACGATATCGACTTCTGTTGTAATTCCGAATTCTTTTAATATCGTGATGGCATCCTGCATTACCGGCATATCCGAAATGCTACCCATGATGATGGCTACTTTGCTCATAGTGTTGTGGTGTTTTAATTAGGAGTGACTAATTACTTTGATGGTGTTTTTGACTACTTCTGCAGTTTTGCGGGCTTCGTCTATATTTTCGTTTACAATGGTTACGTGGCCCATTTTGCGGAAAGGACGTGTTTCTCGTTTTCCGTAGATATGAGGTGTGACACCATCGATGGCTAATATTTTTTCGATGTTTTGGTAGATCACCGGACCGGAATAACCTTCTTCGCCAACTAAGTTTACCATAATACCGGCTACTTTGCTATCGGTATTGCCTAATGGTAAATCGAGAATCGCGCGGATATGTTGTTCAAATTGTGACGTATAACTGGCTTCAATCGAATAATGTCCGGAATTGTGCGGTCGGGGTGCGACTTCGTTTACCAGAATGGTGTCGTCTTCGGTTTGGAACATCTCTACCGCTAATAAACCAACATGGTTGAATTTTTCGGAAACCTGTAAAGCGATGGCGCGTGCTTTTTGTGCGACCGATTCGTCAATACGTGCCGGACAGATTACATATTCAACCTGATTGGCTTCGGGGTGGAATTCCATTTCAACCACCGGGTAGGTTTTTATCGATCCCGATGGTGTACGACTTACAATCACGGCCAGTTCGTTTTTAAACGGAATCATTTGCTCGGCGATACATTCGGTATCGGGTAGTGTGGTAAGATCGGCAGAAGTGCGGATGATTTTGACACCGTTCCCGTCATAACCAAACTGAGCGCTTTTCCACACAAACGGAATGGTAGTTTCCTTGTTTTCGACCGATTGGATCAGACTGTTTGTGTCGGTAAACCTACGATAAGGAGCCGTGGGAATCGTGTGTTCGGAATAAAAGTCTTTTTGTTTGCCTTTGTTCTGAATCAGACGCAGGGTTTTAGGAGATGGATATACGGTTAAGCCTTCCTGTTCCAGCTGGTCCAAAGCGTCAAGGTTGACATTTTCGATTTCGATGGTCAGAAGGTCCACTTTTTTACCAAACCGGTATACGGTTTCAAAATCCATCAGGTCGCCCTGGAAAAAACGTGTCGCTCCAAATTGAGACGGTGCTTCGGCACTTGGGTCAAGGATATAGGTTTGGATGTCGAACTTGCGGGTTTCGGTAAGCAGCATTTTGCCTAATTGTCCGCCGCCAAGTATCCCTAATTTAAAATCAGAAGAAAAATAATTCATTGTGTTGTTGTTTGTGCAAAGATACTTATCATAATAGAAAACACAATCGTATTGCTTTATATTTTGCGGTTTTCAATTGTGTGTGATTAAAAATAACATATTGTACATTTTGTAACTCTGTTAAGGGAAACGGTTATAAATGTGTATTTTGATTGTTAATTAAATAATATTATTGTAAATTGTGTACTTGTTTAATTGAAAAAATTTGGAATTATGGTAAAAAGACTACTCATGTTGTTAGCTTTTGTCCCGTTTATAAGTCACGGACAATTTGTGCAAAATTTTGACGGAGGTACAACAATCCCTACCGGATGGACGGTGGTAAACGGAGGTGATACAGGAACCTGGCAAATCGTTAATTTTACAGGAGCAACGGGTATTACCGCACATAGCGGAACGAATGCGGCCTGTATTGGATATGGATCGATTGCACACGATGATTATTTGGTTACCCCGGCGATTACGGTTACTGCGGGTGTTTCCGATTTTTTAAAGTTTTGGGCTAGAAGCCGTGATCCGTTGTATCCGGAAACAATCAGTGTGAAAATTTCAACTACCGGTACTGCAGCGGCCAACTTTACAGCAACTTTGGCTGCGAGTGTAGCGCCTGCCAGTGGGGCTTCCTTCTATCAGTACCAATATGATTTGTCGGCTTATGTCGGACAAACAATTTATATCGGGTTTCATTCAACAACAACCGATATGTTCTATTTCGATATTGACGACGTAGAAATAACGGCATTGCCGAGTTGTGTAGCGCCTACAAATCCTACTGTAACAGGGGTGACATCAGCAACGGCTGATTTGAGCTGGACAGCTGGATCAGGAACGACCAACTTTGAGGTGCAGTATGGAGCGCCGGGCTTTACAGCAGGATCCGGAACAGCAGCGCCACCGGTTACGGGAGCGACTACTACTGTTTTGTCTGGTTTAACAGCAAATACGGCATATGAATATTATGTTCGCGCCAATTGTGGAAGTGGTACTTTTAGCTCCTGGACAGGTCCTAGAGCGTTTACAACAAGTTGTGCGTCGGTAACGACATTCCCTTTTACAGAAGGGTTTGATGCAGCGACCATCCCATCGTGTTGGAGTAATCAAACGGTTTCCGGAACGGCAAACTGGGCGTATGTAACGGCAAATGGAAACAGTTCTATTACGCCAAGAACCGGTGCTCGTATGGCGGAATTCAGAACGACTACAGCAGGTAATGCTACAAAATTAGTGTCTCCTCCATTGGATTTAACAGCAGTATCCAGTCCGCAATTGAGTTTTTATTATGCTAACGTAAACTGGTTTGGCGATATCGACGAACTAAGAATTTACTACAAAACAAGTGCAACCGGAGCGTGGACGCAAATTGGAGCGGATTACGATACCGAGCAAGCAGCCTGGACTCAGGTGACTTTGGCATTACCGAATCCATCGGCAACGTATTATATCGCTTTCGAAGGTACTTCGAATTGGGCGAGAGGTATCGATGTGGATGATGTAACCGTGAGCAGCGCGTTATCGACAGCTGCATTCGATAAAGGTAATTTCAGAGCGTATCCGAACCCGGTTAAAAATATGCTGAACTTGGCGTATAATGAAACCATTTCAGCGGTTGAAATCTACAATTTGTTAGGGCAAAAAGTATTGGCTCAAAATATTAACCTTTCCGAGGCTCAGGTAGATATGAGTAATTTATCTGCTGGAAACTACCTTGTGAAAGTATTTGCCGGTGATATGGTAAAAACAATTAAGATTATCAAAGAGTAGTAATCTTGATAATTAATCCTGGAAAACGACTCTTTTTAAAAGGGTCGTTTTTTTATGGATACTATTTAGATCTTTTTTAAGATTTTTCGGGCTACACTTTGATACGCGGGCGAATGATCCGGAAAGCCTTGCTGTAGCAGTTGTTTTAATTCCGGATAAATCCAGGGATTGCCTTTGCCGAGTAGGTATAAAGTGTAAATGGCGTAGGCTTTTGAAGCGACTTTTGTGTCGTTGATCAGCCAGTCAAAACAGGTTTCGGTAAGGATTTCAATATTGGTGTCGGAGAGGAATGTCTCTTTTTGATTGTGATAATCGACCATAAGCAGTGCGATTTTGGATATCGATCGCAAGGCGCTCTCGTTACTGTATTGCGGTACTGTCGCGCAGAAAATATCTTTTTTGGGAAAAATCAGATCGAGTTGTTGTTCCAGTACCAATTCCATGATCCAGCAGGCCTTGTGATGATTCTTATCGGTTGTTGCTATTGCAGTCGTAAACAAATCGTTAAATAATGCCGGGTTTTGAAAGATATAAGCGGCATTTTCTTCCCGACTGGCGCGATGAGCAGTGCTGTTTTTAATTTTGGTATATAAAATTTCGTTCATTTTTTTCCTGAAATCTGCATCGAAAATACAAAATAATTCAAAAATTTATAATTCTTAATTGTTAATTATCAATTGTCCAACGGCAATTAGTATCTTTGCCAATTATTCTAAAGGTTACAATGGAAATACAACTTCACGACAAACAATTTGTCCCGTTTCTTTCGGCAAAAGAAATTGATGCCGCTATTGCGAAAATGGCCGATGCCGTTGCAAAAGATATGAATGGTGAAATACCGGTTTTTGTAGGTGTACTTAACGGAGCCTTTATGGTGGTGTCCGATTTTATGAAACACTACAAACACGATTGTGAATTGAGCTTTGTGAAAATGGCTTCTTATGAGGGAATGCAAACCACACACGAGGTAAAACAACTTATCGGATTAAATCAGGATATCAGCGGAAGAACAGTGATCATCATCGAGGATATCGTCGATACTGGAAATACCATAGTGGAATTACAAAAAATGTTCGGCGATAAAGGTGTGAAGCAACTTAAATTTGCAACGCTTTTTCTAAAACCGGAAGCTTACGATAAGGATATCAAAATCGATTATGTCGGATTGGAAATTCCGAATAAATTTATCGTCGGATTCGGATTGGATTACGACGGATTAGGGCGTAATATCCCGGAAGTCTATCAGTTAAAATAACATTGAAAAAATAACTATAAAACCATCATAACAACAATTTAATTAAAATGATTAATATCGTATTATTTGGAAAACCCGGAGCCGGAAAAGGGACACAAGCCGAATTTTTAAAAGAAAAATACAACTTAATACACATTTCAACCGGTGACATTTTTCGTTATAACATTAAAAATGAAACGCTGTTAGGAAAAGAAGCCAAGACCTATATGGATCGCGGTGATTTGGTTCCGGATAGCCTTACGATAAAAATGCTTCAGGATGAAGTAGAGCGAAACCCACAAGCAAGCGGTTTTCTTTTTGACGGTTTTCCAAGAACAATTGGACAGGCTGAAGCGCTGGATGCGTTCCTGAATTCTAAAAATTGGGAAGTAACCGCAACGATTGCGTTGGAGGCCGATGATGAAATTTTGGTACAACGACTGTTGGAAAGAGGAAAAACTTCCGGAAGACCAGACGATCAGGACGAAGAAAAAATCAGAAACCGTTACCAGGAATATAACGAAAAAACAGCGCCACTAATGGAATATTACAGCGCACAACAAAAATTCCACGCGGTGAACGGAATTGGTTCCATTGCCGAAATTACCGAGAGACTAAGCAACGTAATTGAAAAATTATAAGCCGTCCCTGTAACGAATAAGTGAATAGATTACTAATATAAAAAAAATAATAAAAAGTCAGGTAAAACTGATATCATAACTAATATACAATCCTAATTTTGGAAATAATAATAATTTTCTTTCTAATCCTTTTAAACGGAGTCTTCTCCATGTCGGAAATAGCACTTATTTCAGCTCGTAAAAACCGTTTGGAAACGGCTGCGAAAAAAGGAAACACCAGTGCGAAAACAGCTTTAGAACTGGCCAATTCACCCAATAAATTCCTGTCGACCGTTCAGATTGGAATTACACTAATCGGAATTTTAACCGGTATTTATAGTGGTGATAACGTGACCGGAGACGTAAAATTGTTTTTAGACGGATTTGAAATGTTCAGACCGTATTCGCAAACACTGGCAGTAGGTATTGTTGTTGTGATTTTGACATTTTTCTCCCTGGTTTTAGGTGAATTGTTGCCGAAACGAATCGGACTAAACTATCCGGAAGCGATTGCTAAAACGGTAGCGGTTCCGATGAAAGTGGTTTCGATTGTAACGGCACCTTTTATCTGGTTACTAACCACATCGACCGATTTTATACTAAACGTATTGAAAATTAAGCCAACAGCCGATGGGAAGGTAACCGAAGAAGAAATTAAAGCCATCATCAAAGAAGGTACCGAAGGCGGGGAAGTTCAGGAAATCGAACAGGATATCGTGGAACGTGTTTTCCATATCGGCGACCGTAAGGTAAATTCCCTGATGACACACCGTAAAGCGGTGGTGTATTTGTCGTTGGAAGATGATGTAAACGAACAAAAAGAAAAGGTGCTGGAAGAAATCCACTCCGTATATCCGGTATGTGAAGACAATCTGGATGAGGTCGTTGGAGTGGTGTTGTTAAAAGACTTGTTTACAAGTTTTGAAAAAGGTGATTTCGATCTGAAAGCAATTGTAAAAGAACCGGTTTACCTTATTGAACATACTTCGGCCTATAAAGCGCTGGAGATTTTTAAGAAAACAAAAGTACACTATGCCCTGATTACCGACGAATATGGTGTGGTACAAGGGATTATTACATTGAACGATATTCTGGAAGCGCTAGTAGGGGATGCGGCCGAATTCTACGAAGAGGAATTCCAGCTGGTAGCCCGTGAAGACGGATCCTGGTTGGTCGACGGACATTATTCGCTGCACGACTTCCTGACCTATTTTGATATGGACGATCTGATTAACGATTATGATGTAACCACTGTAAGTGGATTGATCATGACCGAATTGTCCTATATCCCTAAAGTCGGTGAAAAACTGATCTGGAATAAAATGGAACTGGAAGTGATCGACATGGACGGTGTGAAAATTGATAAAGTATTAGTACGCTCATTAAAAGAGTAAGCTGCTTTTAGTGACTTACTATTGAAAAACAAAATAAAATTAAATGACAGAAGGGAATTTTGTAGACTACGTGAAAATTTATGTTTCTTCCGGTAAAGGAGGGAAAGGGTCTACGCATTTGCATCGAGAGAAATTTATTGAAAAAGGTGGTCCTGATGGAGGAGACGGTGGTCGTGGTGGTCACGTGTATCTGGTAGGGAATAAAGGGCTGTGGACGTTGTTTCACCTTAAATTTGCGCGCCATATTAAAGCCGGTCACGGTGGAGACGGTGGTAGTGCAAGAAGTACCGGTGCCGATGGTGACGATAAATATATTGAAGTACCATTGGGAACCGTTGTACGCGACAAAGAAACCAATGAAATACTTTTTGAGATAACCGAAGACGGTGAAAAAAAGATTTTGGTAAAAGGTGGTAAAGGAGGTTTAGGGAACTGGCATTTTAGAAGTGCAACCAACCAGACGCCACGCTATTCGCAACCGGGTATGCCGGCCGAAGAAATGGATGTGATCCTGGAGTTAAAAGTATTGGCCGATGTAGGTTTGGTAGGATTTCCGAATGCCGGAAAATCGACTTTATTGTCCGTATTGACCTCTGCGAAACCGAAAATTGCCGATTATCCGTTTACGACTTTAAAGCCAAACCTGGGAATTGTAGCCTATCGTGATTTTCAATCGTTTGTAATTGCCGATATCCCCGGAATCATCGAAGGTGCGGCCGAAGGAAAAGGATTGGGACATTATTTTCTACGTCATATCGAACGAAATTCGACCTTGTTGTTTTTGGTTCCGGCCGATGCTCCGGACATCAAAAAAGAATACGATATTCTATTGGATGAGTTACGCCGTTACAATCCGGAAATGTTGGATAAGGATCGTTTGGTTGTGATTTCGAAATCGGATATGCTCGACGACGAGTTAAAAGCCGAAATGAAAGCACAACTGGATAAGGAATTTAAAGGAATTCCGTATTTGTTTATCTCGTCGGTGGCCCAGCAAGGGTTAACGGAATTAAAAGATAAATTATGGCAAATGCTTAATCAGTAATACGATAGCTGTAAAAAATAGTAAAAAGAGGTGTCCGTTTTGGAGGTCTCTTTTTATTTTTTATCAGTTTTGATCAAATGATATTAAAATAAAAAGTTAAAGTTATTTTGTTATAGATTTTTATAAACCCTTTTTTTTATAAAATTCTTAAAAAGAGGTATATTCGCGTCACTAAAAATAACAGATCTATTATGAAAAAAATTATTTTATCCTTAATCGCTACCATTCTGCTTGTGCCTGCAAGTGTAAGAGCAGACGAAGGTATGTGGTTTTTGATGTTCATCGAGCGTTTAAACCACAGGGATATGCAAAAAATGGGATTGCAGTTGACGGCTGAGGAAATCTACAGTATTAACCACCACAGTCTTAAAGATGCAATCGTTCAGTTCAACGGAGGTTGTACTGCCGAAATGATTTCTAAAGACGGATTAGTATTAACAAACCACCACTGTGGTTATGATGCTATCGCTGAATTGTCTTCTCCGGAAGCCAACTACCTTAAAAACGGTTTCTGGGCTGCTAACAGAAAAGCAGAATTAAAACCAAAAAGCTTATTCGTTCGTTTCTTCGTTCGTATGGACGATGTGTCTAAAAGAATTTTATCGAAAGTAAACGATAAAATGACAGAAGCAGAGCGTGAAGCAGCAATCAACAAAGAAATTGCTTTAATCGAAAAAGAAAACAACGAAGGTGGAAAATACACTGTTTCGGTTCGTCCATTTTTCCAGGGTAATGAATACTACTATTTCGTATATCAGGATTATAAAGACGTACGTTTAGTAGGAACACCTCCTGAAAATATTGGAAAATTCGGTGGTGACACTGACAACTGGGAATGGCCACGTCACACAGGAGATTTCTCGATGTTCCGTATTTATGCGGATGCAAACGGAAACCCTGCTGAATATTCGCCAAACAATGTACCATTACAACCAAAACACCATTTACCGGTTAACCTTGGTGGTGTAAAAGAAAACGATTTCGCAATGATCTTAGGATATCCGGGTAGAACAAACCGTTGGATGCCAGCTGGTGGAATCGAGCAAAACGTAAAATTCGCTTACCCGGCTTGGGTTGAAGGTTCTAAAATGGGAATGGACAAAATGAAAACCCATATGGATCAAAGTGATGCGGTACGTTTAATGTATGCGTCTAAATATGCATCATTGGCTAACTACTGGAAAAACCGTCAGGGTATGATCGACGCGTTAACAAAATTCGGTACCGCTAAAACAAAAGCAGCTCAGGAAGCGAAATTCGACAAATGGGCGAATCAGAAAGAAAACAAAGAAAAGTATGGTCATGTGGTGGAAACCATCAACAAATACTATGCTTTAACAAACGAAAAAGCACGTCACGATAACTATTTAATGACGTTATTACGTTCAAGTTCTTTCGGAACAATCTCAAGAACTTTTGGAAGACAATTGGAAAATTACGCAAAAGCGGATGAAGCGAAGCGTAAAGAAATGTACCCGGGTCTTGTTGAAATGATCGATGAGTTCTACAAAGAAGCTTACATTCCGGCAGAAAAAGATATTCTTGCAGGTCAGTTAGGTCTATATGCTACAAAAGCAGGATATACATTGGCTCCAATGGTAGAAAAATTAGGAAAAGAGAACAACAATAACTTTACAAAATATGTAAACAATGCTTTCGATAGTAGTGTATTCGCTTCTCCTGAAAAAGTAAAAGCATTTTTAAACAATCCTAATGCAGCTACAATTGCAAACGATCCGTTAGTAGTATTGTCGAATGACTTATTAAACCACTACAACGCAAAATCGGAAGTGATCTCTAAAGCACAAAACGATTTCGGAGCATCTTTCCGTTTATTGGTTCAAGGATTACGGGATTCTAAATTAGGTCCTATCAAATATCCGGATGCAAACTCGACACTACGTTTAACCTATGGGAAAGTTCGCGCTTTACCAGCTGACAAACGTAATGATGCAAAAGTAAATAACTATACGACTATGGACGGTATGGTTAAAAAATACAAAAAAGGTGACGAAGAATTCGACTTACCGGTTCGTTTAATGGAAATGAACAAAGTAAAAGACTACGGTCGTTATGCGGATAAAGACGGTTCTATGCACGTGAACTTCTTAACCGATAACGATATTACTGGTGGTAACTCTGGTTCTCCGGTATTAAACGGTAAAGGGGAATTAATCGGTTTAGCATTCGACGGAAACATCGAGGCGATGGCTGGTGACGTGATCTTTGACAAAAACCTACAAAGAACGATCAACGTGGATATTCGTTATGTATTATGGGTTATCGACAAGTTCTCTAATGCAAAACACATCGTGGACGAAATGACAATCGTGAAATAATTCCGATTCGTTTTCAAACTATAAAACCGCTTCAATTCGAAGCGGTTTTTTTATTGATATAACATACTAAATATTCCGAAAAATTGTTTGGGAAGTATCGGTACGAATTTTGTAAGTTTAATACCGTATTTGAAACGATACTTTACTTTTAAAACAGATGCCAATGATTCGGAATTCTTTACAAAAATGGTTGCTGGGTTGTAGTCTTTTAGCAGGAGTAGCCTATACAGTGGTCTATGCTTGCGCCGATGGTGATTGGGGATATAATTACCAGTCCAGTTTTACTCCGGAAACCTATGTGGATAAATCGTATTCTCCCTTGTTCTATTCGGATGACATGTTTTATGATGGCTATGATGGGGACTATACGGGACGGTTTAATGACGCTATTGTGACCGAATGGGAGACTTACCTGGGAGGTGCGATTAACAGAGATAAGCTATCGTTTTTGATCTTAAATGATAGTTCGAGAGCAAAGGTAGACGATCTGTATCATGTGGCTTTTCACAAAAAGAAGTCGGCTTTTCCCGATTTTAAAATCGACCTGAAAAATAAAAAGGTAAAAGACTTTTTAGAGTTTATGTATTATGCCCGACAAATCGATAAGTATACTACAGATTCGTATGACCCTTGGGAAGCCGAAAACCGAAAGGTTGTAGCGGTACCGGAAAAGTGGATCAAAACGGTTGAAACCAAATTCGAACAAACCCAGGAGGCATTCTTAAAAAACCGCTATTGGTTTCAAACCATGAAGGCTTATTTCTATAGTGATTCCAAACCAAGAGCGATCACTTTTTTTGAAAAGACGCAAAACAGTATACCTAAAAATACCCTGTATTACCGCGGACTATCGTATGTGGCTGGAATTTATTACAAGCAAAAAAACTATATAAAAGCCAATTACCTCAATGCGGTGGTTTTTGATAAATGCCCGGTACTTCGCCGGACGGCTACCTATAATTTCCATCCGCAGGAACAATCCGATTTTGATGCGTCATTACAGTTGGCACAAAACACGGATGAAAAAACAGCCTTGTGGGCACTTTTGGGCTATTATGCCGACGAACAAAAAGCGATCGCCGAGATCTATAAATTAAATCCAAAAAGTGAACATCTCGAATATCTGTTAACACGTCTTGTGAATAAAGAAGAAATCCGACTCAATGACAATGGATTTAAATCGGTGACGGAATATAAAAAGAAGGTCAATGATAGTTTGAATAAAGACCTGGTGGCTTTGGTCGATAAAATTGCAGACGAATCCCAAACTGCAAAACCTTATTTGTGGAATAGCGCAGCGGGTTACCTGAATATCTTTAAAGGCGATTATAAACGAGCGGCCAAATTGTTTGATAAGGCCGAAAGTAAAGCACCGAAAACCGAACTTTCGAACATGCAATTACGCCTTCTAAAGTTGATCAACAACATTAGCAGTACCACTAAAATGAATGTAAAATCGGAAGCGGCTCTACTAAAAGAACTTAAGTGGTTGTATCTGGAACTTCCGCAGGAGAAAAAGTATGATGATCCTTTTCGTTATGAAAAAGCCAAAGAATGGAGTTTGCAATATATAGCAGCACTTTATAAAGAACAAAAAAACGGAGTACTGTCGGAATTATTTGTACACGACAAAGCCTATTATTATACGTTTGAAAATCAGGAAGCGATGAAATCTTTTTTAAACAAGGCTACTAAAAATGAATGGGAGCAAATGGTCTTAAAATTGTATAATGTGACGGTGTCGGATATTTACGATTATCAAGGCGTGATAAGTGCTTATAATAATAAAATCGATCAGGCGATTACCTATATGGAACAGTCCGAAAGTAGAAAAGATTCGTTATGGGGGAATCCATTTAATGGTAAGATTAAGGATTGTAACGATTGTGATCATGCGGCCTATCAGAAGGTGAAGTACACCAAGCTTAGTTTATTGCAAAAAATGAAAGAGATGCAGGATAAACTGGCAAAAGGGGAAGATGTCTATAGCAATAACCTGTTATTGGGTAATGCCTTTTATAATATGAGTTATTATGGAAATGCCCGTGCTTTCTACTATGGCGTTGTCATGGAACAATTCGGGAACTATATCGATGAGTTTTACCAACCGATTTTAGTCAACACAGGTCTGGCGAATGCCTATTATAAAAAAGCATTTGCCGCGGCAACCACGCCGGAACAAAAAGCTAAATGCATGTATATGATGGCCAAATGCGAACGAAACGAGTTCTATTCCGGTCGTCATCCCAGAAGTAAAGATTTGAAAGAGGGTGAGGAAGTTAACTTTTTGGCTTGGGATGGATTTAAAAAACTAAAATCAGAGTATTCGAATACGCAGTATTATAAGGAAGTAATCAAAGAATGTGGCTATTTCCGGAAATACCTCGGAATGGAATAATCAAAAAAGGAATTACGTAAAAAGTGAAGCAAATCATTGCAATTGTCCTATTCGTAGGAGTGTTTTCGGCTTGTTCGAATAGGTCGGAAAAAGGAGATACAAACGTCGCATTCTATTACTGGAAAACCATTTTTAAACTAACGGAAAATGAAAAAAAGGTATTGACGGAGAATAGCGTCGGTAAAATCTATATCCGTTATTTCGATATTGGTCTTACCGGAAAAGAAGCCGTACCGGTATCGCCTATAAACTTTACTGAGAAACCGGAGGCGTATAAAATCGTACCGGTGGTGTATATCAAAAATCAGGTCATGCTCGAACCAACAGTCGACTTACGGAAGTTGGCTGAAAATGTCAATACCTATATCGGTAACGTCAATGCCAAATATGGAATTGCATGGGACGAAATTCAGGTAGATTGCGACTGGACGTTAAAAAGTAAGGACCGTTATTTACAGTTTGTCGAATACTTAAAGGCGGTTAGTGCCAAAAGATTGTCGGCGACCATTCGGTTGCATCAGGTAAAATACTACGGCAAAACCGGGATTCCCAATGTAGATAAAGGGGTATTGATGTACTACAATATGGGAAATATTGCGCCCGATAACCGGAATTCCATTTACGATCGGGAGGTGGCACAAAATTATATCAAAAGTCTGAAAAAGTTCCCGTTAGCACTCGACGTGGCTTTGCCCATTTATAGTTGGGGTATCCATATCCGGAATCATCGGGTGATTAAGGTGATCAGCAAAATCGATATGGCCTCTATTGAAAAGGATCCGCATTTTAAAAAAATGGATGGGATGTATTTTACCGTTGTCGAAAGCGTGATCCGTGGCGGCAGTTATTTTAAAGAAGGGGATCAGCTAAAAATGGAGACGATTTCAAAAGACGATCTGGAAAATATGGCCGATGATTTACAGGATAATGTAGTGAATCGCCCGGATGAAATTATATTTTATGATTTGGACGATTTTAATATAGCACCTTATAATAATGAACAAAAATTTTTTAAAAAAGTGGCTGCTTGGTTTTAGTCTTGTAGCGAGTGTCGCATACACTGTTATTTATGCTTGTAGCGATTCTTCCTGGAGTTATGATATTCGCGATAACTCTAATTTTACTCCGGAAGCCTATGTGGATAAATTGAATATACCGCTTTTCTTTTTGAGTTGGGATTATGAATTTAGATATAGTTCCCGATTTAATGATGATATCGTAGCCGATTGGAATGGTTATCTCGATGGAAAGATTAACAAGACAGATCTGGAATATTTTATACTTGAGGATAGTGCAAAAGTCGAATTAGCAAATCTCTATGAGGGGACTTTTAAAAAGAAAAAGTCGGAGTTCCCTTCCCGAAATATTGATTTAAACAATAAGAAGGTGAAGAGTTTTATCGAGTTTATGCAGTATGCCAAACAAATTGAACGGTATACAACGAATGGTGAGGAGGTCTGGGATTTTGAAAATGATAAAGCAATCACGCTGCCAAAGGAATTAGTCCGTCAGGTAACAACTAAATTTGAGCAAACACAGGATGACTTTCTCAAAAATAGGTATTGGTTTCAAGCGATGAAAGCTAATTTTTATAGTAGTTCAAAGTCGGGGACGATTGCTTTTTTTGAAAAAACAAAAAATCAAGTACCACAAAATACCTTGTATTATAGAGGACTGGCTTATATAGCGGGGATATATTATCAGGAAAAAAAGTATGCAAAATCAAATTATCTGTATGCTGTGGTATTTGAAAAATGTCCGGTACTTCGTGAGGTGATGTTGTATAATTTTCATCCACAGGAGCAAGCCGATTTTGATATGTCGTTACAAATGACACAAAATAACGATGAGAAAGTAGCATTATGGACGATGCTCGGATATTATGCGGATGAACATAAGGCGATTGAAAAGGTATATCAGTTGAATCCGAAAAGTGAACATCTGGACTTTCTGCTGGTGTATCTGATCCAAAAGGAAGAGGAGCGTTTAAGAGATGAAAGTTATAAATCGGTTTCGGAATACAAAAAAAAGATGAAAGCGAAACTGGATAAAAAAACAGTGGCGTTAATCGATAGGATTGTCAAGGAAGGACAAACAGCTAAACCCTATTTGTGGGAGATTGCCGCGGGTTATCTAAGTACTTTTAATGGCGATTATAAACGAGCGGAAGCATTATTTAAAAATGCAGAAGCGAAGGCTCCAAAAACAGAGTTGTCGCAAAAACAAGTGCGGCTTTTAAAATGGATTAATACATTATGCCAGCAAACAAAAATCAATGCAAATGTAGAAAAGGTATTATTGCCGGAAATGAAATGGTTGCGGGAGGAAGTTTTGAAGAAAAGTGATGGTAATCCTTTTCGTACCGACGAAGCAATGTCTTGGAGTCGGAATTATATTAGTTTGCTATATAAAGAACAGAAAAATGATGTAATGGCGGAATTGTTTAGTTCAGATGCTAATTTTTACAAAGAGGAAAAGAAATTGGAAGCGATGAAAACGTTTTTAACAAAACCGGATAAGAATGGATGGGAGCAACTAACGGTATCGATGTATACTACAACACTGCCGGAAATTTACGAATACCAGGCTGTGAACTATACGTATGCAAATAAAATAGAACAAGCCATTGGTCTTATGGAAAAGGCAGAGAATGGAAAAGATGTCGCTTTATTAGGAAATCCATTTAATGGCAAGATTAAAGACTGTAATGACTGTGATCACGCTGCGCCTCAAAAAATAAAATATACCAAGCTTTCTTTTTTACAAAAAATCAAAGAAATGCAGGATAAGATAGCTCAGAGTGAGGATATATATAGTAATAGTCTTTTATTGGGTAATGCTTTTTATAATTTGGCCTATTACGGTAATGCTCGTTTGTTTTATGCTGAAGATCTTGGAGGTCGGATGGAAAGTTATGAAGCTCGGAATAGCTCCAAACCGTATTTACTGGATCAGTCACTGGCATATGATTACTATAAAAAAGCATATGCGGCTGCGGATAATCCGGAGCAAAAGGCAAAATGCCTGTTTATGATGGCGAAATGTGAGCGCAATACCTATTATAATAAGGCGTGTTCGAATCCGATACATGGCTGTAATGAGTTGAAAGTGCAATTTCTAGCTTGGGATGGGTTTAAAAAACTAAAAGCCGATTATTCCAATACGCAGTATTATAAAGATGTAATTAGGGAATGTGGCTATTTTAGAAAGTATGCGAAATAAAATCCATAAAAAAAGGAGGCTCGATCAGGCCTCCTTTTTTATGATTTGTCAGAGATAATTAACGTTGTATCTGAACACGGATTCCTTTGGTATGGCTTGTGAATTCCGGAGCATACATGCTTTGTATCGTCGTGATACCATTGGAGAAATTACCGCTGTTATTCGCCCGTACGTCATATTCGATCACATAAACTCCTTTTCTGATTTGGTCGAAAAAGAAATGTGTGGCCGCATCGCGCGTACTTTGGTAATAGCTTATATTGTGTTTCCATTGATAGCCGGAAAGTACATCCAAAGGTTCAAAGCCGGAAGCGCGCATGTCTTTTAAATGGATGTATTCAAGGTCTTCGGTGGCGGTAATGATAATACGAACGGTAACCAAATCGCCGATTTTAATGGGCTTGTCAGATTGTATCCGTTCCAGTTGAGTTCCGTCTTTTGAAGTTTTTTTAAGATACAACTCTTTGGAAGTCGACAATGTACTACCGCTTTGCGTTTTGATCTTATCAAGGTCTTCAAAATATTGCCAGTAATAACCGCCATAACCCGGTATATCCGATTTGTTGGTAACGGAAATCGTAGCCATTTCCGGTGTAATTTCCTGTTGACTCCAGTTGAGTTTGATATAACCGGTTTCGGCTTCTTTTTGATTTTCGCCTAGTTTTTTTGATAAAATCTTTTCAGAACCGATTTTAAAAACGGTGTTATCGCTTTTTGATAACAAGTTATTGCCATGAAATAAAAGGGCATAAATAGCTTCGGTGGTCGCTTTGGTTGTCGGCCAGTTTTGATTTTGCTTATTTTTAAGCAACCAGACTTTCATCGCTTCGATGGACTCTTTATCGGTTGTGATTTCAGCGAAGGCTTCGATCAGTAATGCCTGTGTTTCTATAGGTGCCTGATACCAGAACCATCCGGATTTATTGGAAATCCAGTACATGCCGGAATCCGAATTGTTGACTGCGGTTTCTTTTAAACTGCTGATAATGGTCACAGCCGTTTTTGGGTCGTTAAAACGGTTAAATACCAAAGCTGCCAATCCTTTTTCATATAAAGAGTACCGTAACCAATTCTTTTTGGAAGTGTCCAGATACAGGGCAACGATTTTTTGTTGCTCGGCCGTTAACGGATGACTGTCCAGATAAAAACTACGCGTATAGAGATAATATAGATTTTCGTAGTACAATGGATTCTGAAGTTGTTTCAGTAATTCGTTATGTTGTGCTTCGAATTTGGAATCCAGATATTGAATCCCCGGATTGGTGATGCTTGTAAATTGTTTTTTGATTCCATCGGGCAACTGCATTTTCGACAGGTGACCAAAACCAGCCATAATATGACGGGTGATATAATAGTTTTCGTCTCCGTTTTCGAACCACGAAAAACCGCCGGATGGTTTTTGTTTTTGTTTTAGTTTATCAAAAATAATAGCGGTTGATGTGGCCATTTTATCAAGGTCGAATAGTAAAGCCAGGTTTTTCTTTTTCTCGGCTTCCGATTGCGAATCGCGGAACCAAGGTGTTTCGGCTAATATGATGGATTTTAATTCTTCGTTTTGTTCGAGCTTGGAAAGACTTTTTCCGTCTTTTCTCCGGCTTTCAAACAGACTGGCAATTTTAGGATTGCTATTGATAATCTGTGAGGCCAGTACATTGGCATAATACCGGGCAAAGGTTTGCTCGGCACATTCGTGTTCGTATTCCATTAAATACGGAAGCGATTGCAATGCCAGCCAGGTCGGATTGGAGGTGTATTCCAATGTAATCTGATGATTCTGCAGGGTAGTGGAGGTATTGGTTTTTAAATTGTCCAATGTATACGTTTTGGTTGTATTACCACGAACCCATAGCGGAATACTTTCGGTAACCAATTGGGTGTTGGCGAGTACCGGAAGTATATTTTCTTCACCGTCGCTAAAGTTACCAGTTTTGGCAACTACTTTGTACTGAACACCCTGAATTCCTTCGGGGATAACGATTTTCCAACGTACTTCGGTATTGCCTTTGGTTGGAATTACCACGTTTTTAAGGTTGTTTTGATTGGCCATTTTGGCGTCGATAGGTTGCATTGTTGTGGCATCAAAAAGTTGTAAGGCGGCAATTCCGGATTTGGCTTCGTAGGTCATGTTGGCGATTTTGGCACTGATAAAAAGCGTGTCTTTTTCGCGTAAAAAACGAGGGAAGTTTGGTGTGATCATCAGATCTTTCTGAGTAACAATCAGATCTTCATAATAACCGGTTTTTCCTTGTTTGGTATGACCTAAAAGGCGCAGTTTCCATTTGGTTAAAGCCTCTGGAGACGTAAACGAGAATTTGATTCTCCCGTCTTTGTCTGCTTTTAAATGCGGATAGAAAAAGGCCGTTTCGTTAAAGTTTTTTCGGTTTTTTACCTCAGCGATTTCGGATAATGATTTTTTTGTTGTGATGATCAATACGCCATTAGCGCCTTCCGATCCATATAGTGCGGTGCCCTGTGCGCCTTTTAATACGGTGGTAGATAACAGTTCGGAAGCCGGGATGTTTTCCAGCATACTGGCATCGGCTATTTTTCCGTCGATAACGATTAAAACGGGTTTGTTACCGGCTTCTCCGATACCGCGTATCGCAACCGGCTGCTGACTAATTTGCAGGCCGTTTACTTTTCCAGAAAGTACTTGGAGTATATTCGGGGCGATCGGGGCAGTAATCTGATTAGCGGAAGTGATACTCTCTTCCCGTCTTTTAATGCCTAAAGCACCGACTACGACTTCATTTAAATATTTTGAATCTCCAATCATCGCGACATTATGGACAGAGTTCGTTACCACAACGGATGCGGTTTTCATTCCGACAAAATCGAATTGCAGTATTTCACCAGCAACGACTGCAATACTATAATTGCCATCCATATCGGTTTGAGCACCTCTTTTCGTTCCTTTAACAACAACAGATACGCCCGGTAACGGTAGTCCGCCTTCGGTTACAACACCGGTTATGGTTTTGGAATTGGCAGGTATTATCGGCTTGCCAGTTTTGATTATTTTTTTATAATACCGTAATGTGTAAGGATCGTCCGGATTAGAGAAATGAAATCCAAACCAGATAAGGTCGGTCTGTTTGCTTAGGGTATTCTTAAAATAATCTGGCGGAGAAAAACGCAAAGATTCATATAGGCTGCCAAAGCTTAATGCGGTTTTGTATGGGATATAATAATAGTTTTCGTTATAAGAAATATCCCATTTTTTTTGAGTAAACTGATCCAGTGAACTGTCGTACATGGAGGCTAAAACTTCGGTTTCGGTTTTGTTTTTGATGCGGAAAGCCCAATTTTCATGACTTCCGGGTTCAATCTTATTGCGGATGCTTTCGACTTCGAAAGCGAGTTTTTCAGTTTTCTTTTGAAGGGCAACCGAAGTGACTGTTTGGGTTACCTGATTGTCGAAAACCGTTGAAAACTGCAACTTGATTTCCTTTTCAAAATTTTTATTTACCGGAATTTGCAGTATGGCTTTTTGGTTTTTTAGCTGGAAAAATTTAGTATAATAAGAAGTGCCTTTATAATAGGCTTCGGTTGTAAGGTATAAGTCTGCAAAATTGGAAGCCACGGCTATTGTGATGTAACCGTCTTTTAGCGGTGACTGATTTAATTGGGTAACGGTAAATAGCTTGTCGGAAGGTCGTTGTTTGTCTTTTACCTGGAAGAGTCTGAAATCCGAGATGCTTTCGATGACATGGCCGGATGAATCTTTGGCGGAGAAAACAGCTTTATAAAGACCGGTTTTCCAATTGGAAATAAAATCCATAAGGAGCATACGATTGCTTTTTGTGTCGACATTTTTTTTCAGAATCAGGATTTTTTCGCTATCGTCTGATCGTTTATCATACGGAAATAAGGAATCGAAAACCGTATCGTCAATCAGTTTTATTTCAGGGTTGTAGTCGGTGTTTTTCCATTTGTTAGCAATGGGGGCCATATAGTAAAATTCCAGTGTTCCTTTTGTGGGAACAAAATTTTCATTGAGGTTGGTACTGTTTAGGGATATGAATTCTTTTTTATCGGTTTCAATTACCGAAGGAATACGAGATTTTAAGACTAATTGATGATACCCGGCTTTTACAGCAGTTTTGTTGCTTCTCGTTTCGCCGTTGCTATCGGTTATATCGATATCAGCGGTATATGTATAAACCGGCAGTTCTTCTACAGTATATTCCGGATCGGGTTCGGCTGTAAAAGTCACAACAAAATTACCATTAGCATCGGTTTGGGTTTCACCTTCTAATAGGGAGGAATCATCAAAATCATCATTGTATTTATTGACAACGGATCTGGAAATCGTATAGCTTACTTTTGCATTGGAAATGTTACTACCTGAAAAGGCTTTGGCTGTTCCTTTGATTTCGATTTTCTGATTTACTGTATAGGGTTTCTGAACCGGATCAAATGTAATCTGAAAGTTAGGTCGTTTGTATTCTTCTACATTAAATTCGGTTTCATTTTTTTGCCATGAGGGAAGTTTGTCCCAAAAAGGATGTTCCTTCTTTTTCGAATCGTATAAGGGATCGTCTGTTACTTCTTCGGGTTCGTCGAACGAAATGGTGTAGTTTCCAGTTAGTCCATTTTTAGGTAGTTGGAATTCGCCGGAAAAAGAGCCAAACTCGTTTGTGCGGGTTTCAATTTCTTTTATAGTGCCACCGTTAGGATTGTCAAGGAAGACCTTTACTTTTAAATCTGCTATTGTCTCGGTGATTTCCTTTTTTTTCCAGGTGGCTATCCCTTTGTAATAAACCGTTTGTCCTGGGCGATAAATAGCGCGATCCAGAAAAAGTTTGATTTTTGGATCTGAAATTTGATTGTGGTCTTCCTCTTTTTTAGAAGAGTAAGAGATTCCGGGAAATGCTAAATATAAAAGATCCTGATCTTTTGTAGCCAGTATGTAGTCAAAAGAGGCATAGTTATCGGAAAGCTTAAAGTGTGCATGTCCCTTTGCGTCGGTTTGGATTTGAAAATCTTCACTCGAAATTTTAACATTTTCCAGCGGTTGTCCTGTTTTTCTATGGTAGGCTTCAAAATACAGCGTTTTATTTTTGGTATAACTCAAAAGGGAAATATCGGTAACAGATAGAATATCGTCGGATTTAGTGATCGTCCCGTTTTGACTTTTGTTTTCAAAAATGGTCAGGTAGGTGCCGGTTTCTAAAACGGGAAACAGAATCTCAGTTGTATAGGTAAAGTAATCGTTTTTATTTGGTAAGGCATATGTTTTTGTGATTACCGGTTTCTGATTTTGTGTGATACTGTCTTTTAAACGGTCTTTCTCCTTGGATTTGCTGTTGTGTAATAAGGCGGTATGATCCGAATCTATTTTATAAAAGGAAACCGTAAGATTGTCAATGTTTTTATAATCGATAGAAGCTCTTGTGTTTTGTTTGTCATACAATTGCTTTGGTAAGCTAATGGAAAAGGATTTTAGACTTAATTGATGGCGATCGTTGAAGGCTTCCTTGTAGGCACTCGACATACCTAAAGTCAATATGCTATCGTAGGTTTGCATAGCCAGTCGGTTATAATCCGGATTGATTGTTTTGGAAGCCTGCGATTTATAGATGGAAGCTTTTTCAAGTAACACATTTTGTAACGTTAAGGTGTCTAACTTTTGTTTTTGAAATTGCGTTAGCCTTTTTAGAAACGGCTGCTTTTCCAGACGAAGCAGATTTATGAAATATTTTAGGCGTTCAAATTGGTATTTCGGACGGAGTAATTCGTTTTTTTCGAGTTTCTGGTATAATTGGATGATGTTTTTAATGTCCTGATCCAATAAGGTGTCAAATGATGTTTTTAGAAAAAGATCTGACGTGTCCCATATAAGATTTTTTTCCTTTTCGGTTAATTGAAAATCCGCTTTAAAGGTTACTTGTTTTTTGTAATAGGTAATTACTTCCGACGCTAAATAATCATAAAGCGTATGCTTTTTAAAGTCTTCGTGTTTTTCAAAATCAAAAACGATTTCATAGTTGCGTAACGGAGTCTTTTGTAATTCCGCTTTCGCTTCAATCGATTTCTGATAAGCGGTTTGTATTTCTGTTTTAAAGATGTTTAGTGGCCAGGTTCTGAAATCGGCTTCTGGTGTATATTCTAAATAGGTTAGCCGGGAAATAGTTGTGTAATTCTTGCTCAAATGCGTTTCAAGACATTTGGCATAAATGTGTTGTAACAGCGCTTGCGTAGGAATACTACTTTTGGAAAGGGTTTGTTTTAAATCGGCAATGATTTTTACACTGGCATCCTCTTCCAATGTTTGCATGTATTTCGATGCATAAAAAAAAGCTTTAACGATCTCGGCGTCATCTTTCCGGGATTTGGCTTTTTTGTATATCTGTTGTACTTCGGTATTGGCCGAACGGATTTTGCCTTCCTGCTCGAGTGCAATGACTTTATCCCACTTTTTGTCAAATTTCTGAGCATATAATAATGTCGAAAAAAACAGGGCAAAAACAAATGTAATTTTTCTCATAGGTAGGAATTTTTAAACAATATACTACAAAGTTTAAGTATTCCTAAAAATTGATTAAAAGATTTCGTTTTACTACTTTTGAAAGATGAGGCGATTCGTTTATGTATTGTTGGTACTACCGGTTGTAATATGGTCACAAGGGAACTTCGAAAAGGGGATTCAATTGTTTGATCAAGCTCGGTATGACGATGCCAAACCTTATTTTGCGGTAGTTTTAAAAGAAAATCCGGAGAATGCCCGGGCGATGGAATATACCGGGGATATTGCCGCTCATAAAAAAGAGTGGGATGAAGCGATTTCCTGTTATCAGAAACTGACGGTTCAATATCCTAAAAATGCCGGGTATTATTATAAATATGGAGGCGCAATGGCGATGAAAGCCAAATCGGTTAGTAGGTTTAAAGCGTTTGGGATGATCGATCCGATCGAAAAAGCGTTTCTTACAGCGGCGCGTTTGGATCCGAAACAGGTCGAATCGCGTTGGGCACTGGTGATTTTTTATCTGGAACTTCCGGGAATACTGGGCGGAAGCGAAAAAAAAGCACAGCGCTATTCGGATGAATTAATGGTCATTTCACCGGTAGATGGGTATCTTTCCAAAGGGCATATTGCCGAATATTTCAAGCGGTATCCCGAAGCGGAAAAATATTTTATCAAAGCCGTGTCCATTGGTCAGTCAAAAGTGACCTACCAACGTCTGGCCGATTTGTATAAAAATAAAATGAAGATGCCGGAGAAAGCAAAACAAACCTTAGATTTGTATCAAAAGAAAAAAACATAAAAATGCGTACACATTTTATCGCTATCGGAGGAAGTGCCATGCACAATCTGGCATTGGCTTTACATAGCAAAGGGTATAAGGTAACCGGAAGTGATGATGCTATTTTCGAACCTTCCAAAACCCGTTTAAAAAACAAAGGATTGTTACCGGAAGAAATGGGGTGGTTTCCGGAGAAAATTACATCCGATATCGAAGCGGTTATTTTGGGGATGCATGCCAAAGCCGATAATCCCGAATTGTTGAAAGCTCAGGAATTGGGATTGAAAATTTATTCCTATCCGGAATTTTTGTACGAACAGTCAAAAGATAAAACCCGAGTTGTTATTGGCGGTTCCCACGGGAAAACGACCATTACGTCGATGATACTTCATGTAATGCATTATCATAATATCGATGTGGATTATATGGTGGGAGCGCAATTGGAAGGATTTGATACGATGGTGCACCTAACGGCAGATAATGATTTTATCGTTTTGGAAGGTGACGAATACCTGTCGTCTCCAATGGATCCAAGACCGAAATTCCACCTGTACCAACCGAATATTGCTTTGATCAGCGGAATTGCCTGGGATCATATTAATGTATTTCCGACCTATGAAAACTACGTTGAGCAATTCTCAGTTTTTATCCAAAAAATCACTAATGGCGGTATATTGGTTTATAATGAAAACGATCCGGAAGTAAAAAGAGTGGCCGAAGAAGCCACCAATCCGATCCGTAAGATTCCATATCACACCCCGGATTATACGGTGGAAGATGGAACTACACTATTGGCAACACCGGAAGGACCAATGCCAATCGAAGTTTTCGGAGCGCACAATTTGAATAATCTTGCCGGAGCAAAATGGATTTGTCAGAATATGGGTGTTGATGAAGCCGATTTTTACGAAGCCATTGCAAGTTTTAAAGGTGCTTCCAAACGTCTGGAAAAAATCGCTGAAGGTAAAGGTAAAGTGGCTTATAAAGATTTTGCGCATTCGCCGAGTAAAGTGGCGGCTACGACCAAGGCAGTAAAAGAACAATATCCGGACCGCAAACTCATTGCCTGCCTGGAATTGCATACCTACAGTAGTTTGAATGCCGAGTTTTTAAAAGAATATCAAGGCGCCTTGAATGCTGCCGATACAGCTGTGGTGTTTTATTCGCCGGAAGCGGTTCAGATCAAACGATTGGAAACGATAACCTATGAGCAGATCGCCAAAGCCTTTAATCGGGAAGACCTGATTATTTACACCAATCCGGAAGATTTTAAGCAGTATCTTTTTAATCTTAATCTGGATCATACGGCACTCCTGTTAATGAGCTCCGGAAATTATGGCGGACTGGATTTTGACGATGTAAAGAAATTGATACAGTAATAAAAAAGGATTGGCTTTTGCTAATCCTTTTCTTTTTGATAGGTATAATGACCGGTAATCGGATACTTAAAAAGAAAATCTTCCAGTACTTGTCCGCGGCCTACATTGTGGACAATGAGAGGACGTTTGCCGTCTTTTGATTTTCGATGCACAACAACACCAATATGCGGTAAAGACCCGGGAAGCATCCAGGTAACAATATCTCCGGGACTATAGTCGGACGGATCGGAGGTGACCGGTTTGACTTTTCCAAAACGGGAAAAGAAAACCTGAAGATTCGGAACTCTTCTGTGATCAATATTCGTGTCCGGTTTTTTCAAGCCCCATTTAGACGGATACTTCGAAAAGTTTTTCTGCATATCCAGATGAACCTCTTTTTGTAAGTCAATTCCAAGCTTCCGGTAAGCCCGGATAATGACATCTGTACAAACCCCTTTGTCTGTTGGAACATCGCCATTCGGATATCCGATTTTTCGATATACCGGATCATACGTCACCCGATCCTTTGTTAACGCTATTGCAGCAATGGCTAATTTTTGAGAGGGTTGAAACTGGCTGTTTATGGCTGTTATTGGGTAGGTTAGAAATAGAAAAACCAGAAAAAAATTCATAACTTTATTTTATTAGAGAAACGGATTTAGAACGAAACTAGTATCACAGCTGGTAAAATATACGCCAAAATGAGTACACTCCCATATATCCCAATTAAAGACTGGGCTCCTTCCGATAAACCCAGGGAAAAACTAATCGAAAAAGGCAAAACTATTTTAAGTAACACCGAATTGCTAACCATTCTGATACGATGCGGTAGTGAAAAAGAAAGCGCTCTGGATCTTTCTAAAAAAATTCTGAGTAGTCTGGATAACAATTTAAACGCTTTAGGTAAACTATCCATCAAACAGCTAATGGCTTTTAAAGGTATTGGTGAGGCCAAAGCCGTGACCATAATAGCCGCTTTGGAATTGGGTAGTAGAAGAAAATGGGAGACGAATAAATGGAACCTCTCGGTTATCATGTCCAGCAAATCCGTTTTTGCAATCATGCAACCCATTATCGGAGAACTGGGGCATGAAGAATTTTGGATTCTCCTTTTAGATAATTCTAATAAACTAATTTATAAATACCAGATCAGTAAAGGCGGCTTGGTTGCTACTCTCGTAGATCCAAGAGTGATTTTTAAAACGGCTCTCGAGCACAGTGCCACCGGTGTGATTCTATGTCATAATCATCCTTCGGGATCCTTAAAAGCCAGTGAAACCGATATCAGCATTACTTATAAACTAAAAGAAGCCGGAGATTATCTGGATATCAAGATTCTCGATCATATTATTATAACCGAAAATGAGTATTTTAGTTTTCGCGATGAAGGACTACTCTGAAGCATTGCATTCCGGACAAATACCACTGATTAAAATTTGTTGCTCGCGGATTGTATAATCGGCGGGTAAATTGATCCGGATTGCGATCGAATCAATACAAGTGGTTTTTTTACATTTTTCACAACTAAAATGAACATGATCGTGATTGTGTTGTGGTATATCTTTAGATCCGCATTCTTTGCATATGGCATATTGAACAACCCCCTCAAGGTTGGTAATTCTGTGAAGTTTTCCCTCATCGACAAGCCGGTCTAATGCCCGGTATATCGTAACCCTGTCATAGGTGTTTCCAAAATGATTATGGAAATCTTTATGCGCTAAGGCGCTATTTTGTGCTTTCAAGAGTTCAAGTATCGCCGTTTTGGTACCGGAACTACGTTCTCTTTTGATCTTTTTTTCAGCCATCTTTTAAAATGAACAGGTTGTACGATTGCTTTGTAAGCCTTTGCAACAAAATTACAAAAAATCAAGCGATACCAATTTAGTGCGAGGATGGCGCTTTCAGATCGGAAGATTCTATAAATCTTGAGAGAAGTACGGGCTTTTTAGTTATAAAATTCATAATAAAAACAACCGAAACTAATTTTTTGTTATTTTTGATTGGCTTAGTATAAATAGCTCCCGAAAGAGCTATTTTTTTCTTTTAAAAAGGCCATTATATTGCAGATATTAAAAGTATTTGATAATGATTGCTACAAAAAATATTACGTTCTCCTACGGGAAAGGAACTTCTTTTGCATTTCCCGATATTAGTTGCTCCGATGGGGATACCATTCTGATAGCCGGTGGATCGGGAAAAGGAAAAACGACATTACTACACCTTTTGGGAGGACTTTTACGCCCACAGGCTGGTGAAATCCTTGTGAATAATACCGATATCGGAATACTATCCGAAAAAAAGCTGGACCATTTCAGAGGGGAACATATCGGATTGGTTTTGCAACAATCTCATTTTATCGCGTCATTATCCGTATTGGAAAATGTGGAATTAGCCTCCTGGCTGGCCTCCGGAAAAAAACGTACCGAAAAGGCTAAATTGTTATTGCAACATCTTGACCTCGAAAATCATATTTATAAATTACCTTCACAACTCAGTATTGGGCAGCAGCAACGGGTTTCAATAGCCAGAGCATTGATCAACGAACCGAAAGTGCTTTTGGCAGATGAGCCGACTTCGAGTCTTGACGATGAGAATGCATTTAAAGTTGCCGATTTACTGGATAATCTGGCCAAAGAGTACCGCTCGGCATTGGTAATCGTGACACATGATTCCCGATTAAAGCAACGTTTTACCAATCAAATTACATTGTCATGATTACAAAGTTAGCCTGGAAAAATACCTGGTTTAAACCACTCAATACTACGCTGAGTATTATTTTGTTGACAGCCAGTGTGGCGATTATCACCGTGTTAATCCTGTTGCAAAAGCAGTTTGAGGAAAAATTTTCCAGTAATGCCGATGGAATCGATTTGGTTTTAGGAGCGCAGGGAAGTCCGTTGCAACTTATTTTGTCTTCCGTATATCAGGTGGATGCGCCTACCGGTAATATCGATTATCAGGAAGCAAAGAAATGGATGTTGAATCCTTTTGTAAAAACTGCTATTCCGTTGGCTTTCGGAGACAATTATCACGGTTTTAAAATTGTTGGAACGACGACCGATTATATCGAAAAGTACGAAGCGAAAGTAGTGTCGGGCAAAGCCTTTGAAAAGGATTTTGAAGTTGTTGTGGGAAGTGAAGTCGCTAAAAAACTAAACCTGAAAACCGGAGATAAATTTTTTGGATCCCATGGCGATGCCGAAGAAGGTGAGGTGCATGAAGAACATGCGTATCATATCGTTGGGGTATTGTCGGAAACCGGAAAAGTAATCGATAACCTGATTCTTTCCAATATACAAAGTGTTTGGGCGATGCACGATTCGCACGAACATGGCGAAGCCGAAGTGCACGATCACGATCACGAAGGACATGATCATGACCACGATCATCATCACGATGAAGTGGTGATTCGTGAGGAAGGAAAAGAGATCACGGCCGTTTTATTAAAATTCCGAAATAAAATGGGAATTGTAACCTGGCCACGGATGATTCCGCAAAATACCAAAATGCAGGCGGCTTCTCCAGCTATCGAAATCAACCGACTGTTTACGTTGTTTGGTGTCGGACTGCAGGCTTTACAATATCTGGCCTATGGAATCATGCTGATCTCCGGAATCAGTATTTTTATTGCCTTATACAATACCCTGAAAGAACGAAAATATGAATTCGCTTTATTACGGGTAAACGGAGCAACTCGTTTTCAATTGCTTTACCTGGTCGTTATTGAGAGTTTGATCTTATGCGTGTTGGGCTACCTGTTCGGCACGATAGTTGGAAGAATTGCACTGATGTTTATTTCCGGTTCCGCAGAGGAAGAATTCAAAATGGCATTTAATCCTTTTGAGTTTGTCTGGGAAAAAGAAGGATTCTTATTTTTACTGACTATATTTGTCGGTGTTTTAGCGGCTGTTATTCCGGCTGTTAAGGCGTATAAACTTAATATCTCAAAAACTTTGGCCAATGCGTAAAAAATCAATAGTAGTCATAGCTCTTACGGCACTGCTTTTAGTTCTGGAATACTGCTACACTCCGGGAAAAGCACAAAACAATACACCTGCGGATACAAAAATGGATAAAGCCGGTTTCGTTGGTTTTACGAGCAACCAAAATACGGTGGTATTGGCAAGTTCGGATACGCTGACCTGGAAATTACTGGGCGATATCAAATATGTAAAAAAACAACATAAAACATACGGAGAAGTGATGTTTCCCCAGGTAAATGCGAAATTGAAACTGACCAATAAAAAGCGCATTGTGATGAGCGGATTTATTATTCCGATAGATAACAAATCCTATGCGTTGAGTAAAAATGTGTTTGCTTCCTGTTTCTTTTGTGGTAAATCCGGACCGGAAACCATCATGGGAATTAAGTTTAAAGGAGAAACTCCAAAATTAAAAACCGACCAGTATGTGACACTGGAAGGGAATTTCCGTTATAACGATACCGACGTGGAAGACTGGGTGTACCACGTAGATGATGCGGTTATCGTTAAAGGAGCCAAATAAAATACACTATGAAGTTTACCAATAAAACCGATATTTTTTTCGATCTGGATCATACTCTTTGGGATTTTGAGAAAAACTCGGCACTGGCTTTCGAAGCTATCTTCGAAAAGCATGCAATGCCCATTTCGATGGAAACCTTTCTGGAATACTACATTCCGATTAATTTTAAATACTGGAAGCTGTACCAGGAGGAAAAAATCACACAACAGGAATTGCGGTATTCCCGTTTTAGAGAGGCTTTTGATTTATTGCAATATCCAATCGATGACGCGAAAATTAATCTTTTGGCACAGGAGTATATTAACTACCTGCCAAAGTTTAACCATCTTTTCGAAGGTGCTGTCGAAATTCTGGATTATTTAAAACCGAAATATAAGCTGCATATTATTACCAACGGATTTCACGAGGTTCAGGAAGGAAAACTCCGAAATGCGAATATCGACCATTATTTTATTACGATAACCAATTCGGAAAAAGCAGGGGTTAAAAAACCCAATCCGAAGATATTCGAATATGCTCTGGACCTTGCCCAAACAGATAAAGCAAAAAGCGTTATGATTGGCGATAGTATGGAAGCGGATATCGAAGGTGCTTTAAACGTGGGACTTGATGCGATCTTTTTTAGTGAGTCGGACTATGGCGAAACTTTAAAAGTACCACAGGTGCGCCACTTGCTCGAACTTAAAAAAATACTTTAGAAAAAACCAAACCAATATGAAAAAGACTGGTGTAATGCTAACAATCCTGTTGCTTTCGGCAACGGCATTTTCGCAACGATTAACGGATTATAAATATGTTGTTGTTCCGGCTAAGTTTTCTTTTTTGAAGCAAGCCAATAAATACAACCTGAATGCCTTAACCAAAATGGTTTTCGAAAAGAAAGGGTATACGGTTTTGTATGATACGGATGTTATGCCGGATGACCTTGCTCAAAACAGATGTAACGGATTGTTCGCCAATATGGTGGAGAATAACACGGTTTTTAATACCAAAATTAAAATAGAATTAACGGATTGTAAAAACCAAACCGTTTTTATTTCGGAAGAAGGAACCAGCCGATTAAAAGAGTACGATAAAGCGTATATTCAGGCATTCCGAATTGTAGGAAAATCAATCGAGGAAGGATTGCAAAATGCCAATCCGGTGCCAATCCGGGCAGTAGCACCCGTACCGCCTGTAAAAGAGACGTTGGTTGTACAGGAAGCCGTAAAAAAGGATCCCGTAGCGACAGTGATATCCGGACAATTGTTTGCACAGCCAATAACGAACGGTTATCAGTTAGTGGATAGTAGCCCGAAAATTGTCTTAAAAATATTTAAAACCAGTAATCCGGATCTTTATACCGCTAAAAACGATAGCGTTCAGGGTGTGCTGATCAAAAAGAATAATGAATGGATATTCGAATACTATCAGAACGAAAAGCTGATATCCGAAAAACTGGATATTAAGTTCTAATAATTGTATTTATCCTTCCAACGGTTTTTTAGAAAATCCCGGGTTGCATTTTCCCGGGAATTATTCCCTGGATCGTAAAATATGGTTTGCTGTAATTCGTCCGGAAGAAACTCCTGATCGACGAAATTGTTTGCGTAATCGTGTGCATACTTATATTCGTCACCATATCCCAATTCTTTCATCAACTTGGTCGGCGCATTGCGCAAGTGTAAGGGAACCGGTAAATCGCCGGTTTGTTTAACCAGTTGCTGCGCTTTTCCTATAGCCATATAACTCGCATTGCTTTTGGGAGATGTCGCCAGGTAAATAGCACATTGGCTCAATATAATGCGGCTTTCCGGGTAACCAATTGTCGTGACCGCCTGAGATGTGTTGTTGGCCATAATTAAAGCCGTTGGATTGGCATTGCCAATATCTTCGGACGCGAGAATCAACATGCGACGCGCAATAAATTTAACATCTTCACCACCTTCAATCATTCGGGCCAGCCAGTATACGGCACCGTTAGGATCGCTACCGCGGATGGATTTTATAAAGGCTGAAACAATGTCGTAATGCTGCTCTCCGGTTTTATCATACAAAACGGTGTTTTTCTGAACCAGTTGCATGACTTTTTCATTGGTGATCTCAATGGTGTTGCCTTCGGATGCATTGATCACCAATTCGAAAATGTTGAGTAGTTTACGCCCGTCTCCCCCTGAAAGCCGTAGTAAGGCTTCGGTTTCCAACAAACGGATATTTTTTGATTTTAAGATAGTGTCTTTTTCTAATGCCCGGTGTAATAAAGCTTCCAGATCTTCTTTGGAAAAAGCATTCAGAATGTAAACCTGACATCTTGACAATAAAGCGGGAATGACTTCAAAACTCGGATTTTCGGTTGTAGCCCCAATAAGGGTTACCCAACCTTTTTCGACAGCCGCCAGCAAAGAATCCTGTTGCGATTTACTAAAACGGTGGATCTCATCGATAAATAATATCGGGTTTTTGGCGGTAAACAAACCACCACTTTGTTTGGCTTTGTCGATTACTTCCCGTACGTCTTTTACCCCGGAATTAATAGCGCTCAAAACATAAAACGGACGTTTGCTCTCCTGTGCCATGATTTGTGCCAAAGTTGTTTTTCCGGTTCCCGGTGGTCCCCATAATATTAAGGACGGGATAATGCCCCGTGCAATTTGATGGGTTAAGGAACCCTGTTCGCCAACTAGGTGTAGCTGACTAATATAATCGGATAAATGTTGCGGACGTATGCGTTCTGCCAATGGTGCTTCCATGGGGTAAAATTACAAAAAACTAACTTTTGAACGAAGGATGAATACGATTTTGAAAAAGAGAACTGACAAAAATGCATTAAAATCTTTTTGGTGATGTTTTTGATGCGTAGCCGGAAGAAATAAATGGCATGAAAGAAATAGACTTTAAATTTTCACCTTCGGTACTGGCCTGGCCTTTGTACTTTGTATTGACGCTCTGGCTGGTTTTCTGGGTGGAGGTCAGGTTTAAAATTAGCCTTTCCGATTTTGGAATTTATCCGCGAACATTGTCGGGATTAAAAGGAATTGTGTTTAGTCCGTTCCTGCATGGCGATATCAAACACCTTTATAATAATTCGATTCCGATAGCGGTGCTGATCGCTGCAATGCGGTATTTCTATCGGAACCAGACACTGGAGGTAATCGTATTGGGAATCCTGCTCTCTGGCTTTGGAACCTGGTTAATTGGCCGGGAAAGTTACCATATCGGTGCCAGTGGTTTGATCTATGTTCTGGTGAGTTTTATTTTTTTTAAAGGGATACAAACCAAGTACTACCGATTGGTGGCTTTGTCGCTAACGATTATTGTGCTCTATGGTGGAATGATCTGGTATGTATTTCCGAACCCGGAAGAGAATATTTCCTGGGAAGGCCACTTGTCGGGATTTATAACCGGATATTTGTTGTCGTTTTTTCTGAAAACACCCGAATACCAAAAGCCAATCCGTTACGAATGGGAGCGCCCCGATTTCGATCCGTCGCAGGATCCGTTTATGAAGCACTTCGATGAAAATGGGAATTTTGTAAACCTGCCAAAAGAAGAAGAATTGGAGGTAATCGAACCGGATATATTTTCGGATGGGTATTTTAAATCGGATATGCCGGTCTACTACCGGATTGTATACAAGCCGAAGTCGGATACGGGATCTGACAATGCTATAGAAAAAAAGGATTAAGTATTTAGAGTGCACCCAAAAGTTTAGACAAATTTATAATTAAATTTGACAATAATGAGCTCGGTATTTTACCGGGCTCATTCCATTTAAATTAAGTTTAATCCTATCATTATTGTAATAGCTTATGTACTT
>Ga0206119_100062_pt1 | contig 109933 bp, 98 predicted proteins | sample 3A50Ametagenome_FD_148608 | JGI IMG/M metagenome (GOLD analysis project Ga0206119, IMG submission 148608) | Enriched microbial communities from leaf-cutter ant dump, University of Wisconsin, Madison, United States - 3A50A | ecosystem: Environmental > Terrestrial > Nest > Insects nest > Nest dump...
CTACCGTAGCAGGTGCGTCTGTAAAAGGCACCATTTTAGAGCATTTGAAAGGCGAAAAGGTAATCGTTTTCAAGAAAAAGAGACGTAAAAGTTACCAGAAGCAGAACGGACACCGTCAGGCATTGACGAAAGTTCAGATCAACCAGATTGTTGGTGCATAACAAAATTTCAGAATCTTAAAACATTAGAATACAATGGCACATAAGAAAGGGGTCGGTAGTTCGAAAAACGGTCGTGAGTCGGAAAGTAAGCGTCTGGGCGTTAAGCTTTTCGGAGGACAGTCAGTTATCGCGGGGAACATCATTGTTCGTCAGCGCGGTACAAAGCATAACCCGGGTCAGAACGTAGGTCTGGGCCGTGATCATACCTTGTTTGCTTTAACAGACGGCGTAATTAACTTTAGGAAAGGCCGTGACGGAAAATCTTTCGTACACGTACTTCCGGCTGAGGCATCTGCTGAAGCATAAGTAAACGGGTTAAAGAAATAGAAGGAAGAGGCTTTAGGGCCTCTTTTTTTGTGTTTTTGTTTTTCTGGTGGGCCCGAAGCTACTTCTCCGGAAGAACAACTTTACAAAAAACAAAAATCCTCCTCCCGGCACTTTCAGCCCCTCCTATTTGTTATTTACCAAAGAACATCTTAAGAAATAATGCTGAAAAGAAACACCATGATATATACGGAGTTAAGTCCCAACCCTAACTCCATGAAATTTGTACTCAATTACGAGATTGTTCCCGAGGGATTGTCGTTTGATTATCCTGACAAGGCGGCTACACTCGAAGAAAAGAAGGCTTCTCCCCTTGCCTCCGACCTCTTCCTGTTTGATTTTGTAGAGCGCGTTTTCATTTCTTCGAATTTTATCACGATCACCAAGCGGGAAGATATCGAATGGGAAGAGGTGATCGGCGATGTGCGGAAGTTCCTCAAAATTTACTTTGATGAAAGCCACCCGGTATTTGCCAAAAAGACCATTGATTCCAATACATTGATTGTTCAGGGCAACGATTCGCCGGTAGTGGCCAAAATAAAATCTACGCTCGATCAGTACGTACGGCCGGCTGTGGAATCAGACGGCGGCGCTATCAACTATTCTTCATTTGATGAAGAAAGCGGCACGGTCAAGGTATTGCTCCAGGGATCGTGCAGCGGGTGTCCTTCAGCCTCTATGACCTTAAAAGCCGGTATTGAACGCCTGCTGGTTTCCATGATCCCGGAGGTAAAGCTGGTAGAAGCAGAAGAAATGTAAAAAAGGGTTTGCTTCCGCGTACTGAAGGGCTGTATATCTATTGCATATGGGGTAACCACATTCCGGCCACGGCGGCAGTTATGCCGGTACCGATGATCAGGATAGAAGCTACCAATATGCCTGATGAAACCATTAAGAGTCCTTTGCGGCCGGTTTTTATTGCATAAGCGTACAGTTCAAAGACTCCCAGGGTGACCGGCAGGGCGTAGGTAGCTACAGACAGGAAAGTAAGAAACGGTCCTGAAAAAGTATCGGGATCAAACCCGGCCGGCCTTCCGTTGACCACCAGCCAGGCCATCAGGAAGACCCGGAAGAACCATACGCCACTGGTGACCAGGAACAGCCTGAAAGCCCAGTTTTCGTGCCTTTTGAGGTCTCTTCTCATTGCCATCCGGATCACGATCCAGGCAAACAGCAGTATGTAGCCGCCCTGAAGGGTAATGCTCAGGGCCATCCCGGTGTCTCCTGCAGCCCCCCGCGCCCAGGTAAAGATCATGCCCGCCACACTTACCAGGACGGCAGAAACGAGGTACACTTTTCCGAAGTTCCGGTGAAAACCCGGGAAGCGCTTCCGGATAACCGGGAAAAATTGCAGGGGGCCTCCCCAGACCAGCACCAGGGCGATAAGCACATGTATGCCCATCAGCACATTTCCGAACCAGTCGCCCCGGAGATATCCGTGAGGCAGCACCTCATTCCACTTCCGGAAATCGCCTGCCAGTGCTGACCGGTAGTAAAATAATACAATGTAGGCTCCGAAGAACCATTGCCCTGCGGTAATGGCTCCGAAGCAGACCCGGCCCAATATCCGGTGGATGCGTGTAAGGTTTAAGGTATTTGCTTTCATAAATAATCCTGTTTACATTGCAAAGCTATACCGGCGCAAACGGGTGAATACCAGACAAATGTCTATTTGGGATGAAAGGCTTAAAAAGCGGATGAGCCGTTTTTCCGGATCCGGCTCAGGTGCCGGGGCGTAATGCCCAGGTAAGAGGCAATATACTGAAGTGGTACATTTTTCATGATACCGGGATTTTGCCGGGCAAATTTTTCGTAACGCTCTTCGGCGGTGAGATTAGCCATATCCAGGGCTCTCTGCTTGTTGAGGGCCAGCTGGCTGTTCAATATTCTGATCGTGTAATCTTCCTGGGTAGAGCCTTCCCGGGCACCGGTTTCCACATCTTCCCGGGAGATTCTCAGCAAATGGCAGTCGGTAATGCAGTGGAGGTATTCATGAGATACCGTTCTGTTCATAAAGTGGAAATAGGAAGTAAAAAAACGGCTGCCGTTATTGAGGTCATTGGTTATTTCATTACCATCTGCATCCAGGTGAAAATTCCGCATGTAGCCGGATACAATAAAATTGTGATATCGCGGTACCTGGCCGGCTTCTTCCAGGATCGTGTTTGCGGGTACAAATTCAGGGATAAATAACCGGCGGCAGACGGCTTTGTCCTGCTCAGGCAGGACCAGGATCTCCGCTATGTAATCAAACAGCTTTTCGTAGTAATAATCCATAATTTACCTTAGCCTTTCCATGGCTTTGTTGATCTCTGAAAGCTGTCTTTCCCTTGACAGGATAACGGGGGCGGCCACGCGGTCCTTACAGTCAAAAAGGGCGCATTTTTCGCAGGTCTGCCCCACTTCTTTCCGGGTGATCCCAGGGTCATCGGTAAACGCTACCCTCGACCGCACATTGCTGTCAATCTCCATCCCCAGGGTGATGCTCTCCTGTCCGCCGTCTTTGGATGACTTGGCCAGGGCTATCTCGAAATAACGGTGGCCCATGCTTTCAAAATTGGAGATCTGGGTTTTCACTATCCGCTCCTCATTGTTCGGCAGAACTTCATCCAGGATGCTGATTCCCGGCCACCGGCGGCAGTAATGCTGGTTCCGGCTTTCCTGGGGATCGTGCTGTCCTACCAGGTGAATTTCCTTGATCAGGCGGGGCGCCCGGCTCCCGTCAGAAGAGGTAAACTTCAGAAAATACAGCTTTTCGACCTGGAAATGTGCCGGTAACAGGGAAAAAAGACGGTAAAAAACCGTTTCTTCGGATACGGGAAACTGGTCAAGCACCTGCAGGAATTTACGTTTGCTGAATTTGTGATCAGACAGCACCTTCTGCATTTCCCGGATCAGTACATTTCCCGGAATAAGAATGCAGGCAGCAAAGTAAGAGGCCTTGAAGTTATTAAAAACCTCGTCAAAAGAATGCACACTCACCCATGTAGACGTAAGCGGGCGCACCCGGATGCCCATATACCGGAAGCCGGACTCCCGCGCAAGGGCGAAAATCCGTTGTTTTTCAGTGAGGTTCCGGTTCAGGAAGAATTTCCTGGATCTAGGCACCAGTACGGTCCGTAAGCCGGCCAGGGCGGGGTGTTTTTCGCCGTCAAAAATATCTGTGGCCAGCTGATGCTCCACCCGCAGGTATTTTTTAAGGGTGCTTTCGGTTTTTTCTTCACCGGGAAGAAACTGGTCGGCCAGATCTTCCAGCTCGGGGAAATAGTTTTTGTGGATTTCGAGATACGAGCGCAATACGGCGAAATACAGCTTTTCCACACTTACGTTATAGCTCCGGCCTATTTTTATGAGGGTATTGACCAGGGCGCTGAATTTAACAGGCGCATCGGCAATAATCTCTATGATATGGGCGGGATCTATCCCGAAAAACTCGAAAGGGATATCGGTAAAGAACTTGTTTTTGAGGATTTCACCGGTAGGTCCCAGTGCTTTTTTGAGGTCAGAAGATACCAGTTCATCGTATTCTACCCCCAGGGCCCGTGAAATGTCGGCTATTTTGTCGGTTTTGGGGTATTTCTTTCCTTTCTCTATTTCATTCAGATAGGAGGCCGAAATATGGCTCCGTTCCGAGAGCTCCTGGAGCGACCACCCTTTTTCCTGGCGGAACTGTTTGAGCTTTAAACCGAAAATCAGTCTTATGGGATCTGCTTTCTCCTTCATACGCCTGATTTCCGTTGGGTTTACAATTTAAATTCAGAGAATACCAGGTGAACCTCCGGTCCTACCCCCAGCAGGTTATTACCGGTTTTGGCGTTCAGGATCATAGAGGTATTATTGATCTGAACTATCTCAAAATCTCCTTCAAATCCTACAATATCAATATCCAGCGTTATCTGATCGGTTTCTATAGCCCATTTTCCCCGGTTCACTACCGTTTTGGTGGTCTTGTCGATACCGCGTACCTCCTGGCTGGCCTTGAACTCAAAAGCCAGTCCGTAAAGCATCCGGGCTGAAGAATTTAACTGGCCGTCACTGATCGTAGTACCCTGTGTATCGGTATATTTGTCGAGCTGCCAGCCGTGCGCTACCAATAATTCAGAAGTAGTTTTGTCTTCTGCTCCTATATTCGGATCTTTACAGGCAGTTAAAATAAGCGCGAAGAATGAAATTAAAACAAAATTTTTCAAATTACTTTTGAGTTTGATTTATATAATAACGCAGGATAATGGTTGCAAATTTAAAAAGGAAATGGATTGTTTTCGGATTCACGCTGCTTTTTGTTTCTGCTTTCCGGGTTTCGGGACAGAATTGCCGGCCGGCAGGTGATACTCCCTTTGTGCCGTCGGCCGGAGGAGTGAACTGGTACCGTTTTCCTGAGTTTTCACTGCCGTTTACCCTCATTTACAGCGGCCCCCAGGCCCTTTCCGATCCGGGCGCCCTGCTCAAAAGAGGCTTTACGCATGTATCGAACCCCAACGGCATCAGTAATTTACCTGTAGGCAACCGGGCTTATATTTACTACGGGGTGGCCGGTGCCGATCAGCCCTGGAGGAACTACAAATCGCCTTACGGCAATGATATGGCCGTTTATCACCGCAAATGGGACGAAGACCTGGCGTATTTCAAATCGCTGAACGGCGGCAGCGCAGATGTGGATATTTTTTGCCTGGATATTGAAATGCATTATAAATCGCGCGATTCGGTGCTGACACTGAAGAAAATGGATTTTGTACCGGCAGATGTACGGGCATTGAATGATGATGCGTTTGTTCTGCGCTACCAGCAGGACATGCAGGGTCTTTATGCCCATGCGGCGGCTTATATAAAAGAAAGGGTGAATGCCCGTGTATTCACTGCCTATGGCGATGTACCCGTGATCAATACGTTTACCAACATACAGGGGCCTACGTGGGAGAAATGGCAGACCGACCCTTCCGTGCTGCATTATATCAGCTACGACTTTACCCGCAACAAGGCAGGCGGGAGCTATGATGAGCTGATGAATGTGCTTTCGCCTAATGCGTATTTTTATTACGACTATCCCCATATTTTTGCGGGTGAGTACCTGTCTTACCTGATGTTCCAGACCGAGGCTAACCGGGCCTGGTCTACGCGTGATCAGTGGTTGTTTTTATGGAACAGGTACAGCTACACGCCGCAATACGTGGGAAAGAACATCCGGCCGTGGATGTCGGAGGCCATGGCCATCTTCCCATTTTTTGCCGGGGCACGGGGAATCTGGCTGTGGGACGATATGTCGCCCTCAACCGATTATTCGGGCTACGAATATTTCATGAACGGGCTCTACCGGCTTTCTGCCTTCCGTTCGTTTTTCGAGGGGGATTACCAGCTGGTGCAAACTATTTCGGCCCGTGATTACAATGAAAATAAGCTGCCGGTCTGGCGCGGGGTGTACAAAAACGGGAGGCTGCTGGTAGCTGCGCATAACCCGTGGGCAACAACAGATAATGAAGAGGTTACGCTTACTATAAATTACGGGAGCCTGAAAGAAAACATTACCCTGAAGGGCTATGAGGTTTTCCTGTGCGAATACGCGGCTGACCCGGTTGCCGGTAATGAGCCGGAAGATACCGGCCTGGCCGTATACCCCAACCCGGCAGAAGGACCCGTGACTTATTCGGTTAAAACGGGGGGAGAATCCCTCCTGACCCTGTCGGTTTCTGATGAATCGGGACGTGTCCTGCATTCGGAAGAATTGAATACCGCAGGGGCGAGCGAATATACGGGGCATCTTGATCTCCGGAAATTTAAATTGTACAAGGTATACCTGCAGGTAAAAGGAAGCACTTTCCGGCATACCCGAAAAATTATTATCAGTCAATGAACCGATTACAATACGAAACCAGCCCTTACCTGCTTCAGCATAAAGACAACCCGGTGCACTGGTATGCCTGGGGAAACGAGGCCCTGGAAGAAGCGCGCACGCACGACAAGGTGATCCTGCTGAGCATAGGCTACTCGGCCTGTCACTGGTGCCACGTGATGGAGCACGAATGCTTTGAAGACCGGGAAGTGGCTGATTTTATGAATGCGCATTTTGTCAATATCAAGGTAGACCGGGAGGAGCGCCCCGATATTGACCAGGTGTACATGGAAGCCCTGCAGAACATGGGTATCCGCGGGGGCTGGCCCCTGAATGTATTCCTGCTGCCCGGCGGTGAGCCTTTTTACGGCGGTACGTATTTCCCGAAAGGCCGCTGGATGGAGGTTATGGCCGGGGTGGTCCAGGTATTTCAACACCGGCGCGACGAGGTGGAAGAGTCAGGTAGAAGCTTTGTTAATAGTCTAAATACACGGGACTCTGATAAGTATTTATTCGGTAAAAAATCAGATAGTTCATTATATACGAAAGAAGAACTAGGCATCATTAGCGAAAAGCTGGCCAAAGATTTTGATGCGGAAGACGGGGGCATGCAGCGTGCACCGAAATTCCCGATGCCGGCACTGTGGAATATGATCCGGCACCTGGCCGGGTTTACCGGTGATCCGTACCTGCAGGAGCACCTGGAATTTACGCTGGGCCGCATGGTGCTGGGTGGCCTGTTTGATCATGTGGGTGGCGGGTGGACGCGCTATTCGGTAGACAGCTACTGGAAAGTACCCCATTTTGAAAAAATGCTGTACGATAACGCACAGCTGATGAGCCTTTACGCCGCCGCTGCGGCCCGTTCAGACCCGCAGGGCCTGTACCGGTGGGCGGTTGACCTGACGTACGCCTGGCTGCTCCGGGAGATGAACCGGCCCGAAGGGGGCTTTTTCTCGGCCCTGGATGCGGATTCGGAAGGAGAAGAAGGGAAATTTTATGTATGGACCCTGGATGAGACAGAGAAAGCGCTGGGAGCTGATGCCGCCCTGTTTACCGGTGAATACGGTATAGTAAAAGAGGGGAACTGGGAAAACGGGAACAACATCCTGCACCTGGAGCACCTGCCTGCACAATGGGATAAGATAAGGGAATCGCACGAAAAATTGCTTGAAGTTCGTCAAAAAAGAGTGTCTCCCGGCCTGGATAATAAAGTGCTGACTTCCTGGAATGCCCTGATGATCTCGGGGTTGGCAGAGCGCAGCAGAACGTGGGGCAGCGATTATACCCTTGCCAGTGAAAAGCTGGCCTATCTCAACGAGAACCTCACTTTCTCCTGCCGGAACGAAGACGGCGATACCGCCCTGGGGGTTTTCCACCAGGCGGGTGAAAGAAAGATACCGGGTTTTCTCGACGATTATGCTGCATTGATACAGGCCAATACCGATATGTATTCGCTCAGCCTGGAAGAGCATTACCTGGAAACGGCAGAACAGCTGTGCCGGTATGTGCTGGCCAATTTTTACGACCCGGCCGAGGGGCTCTTTTACTATACCGATGTAGAGGCCGAGAAGCTGATCTCGCGCAAAAAAGAGCTGTTTGACAACGTGATCCCTTCTTCGAATTCCATGATGGCCAAAAGCCTGTATTTTGCGGGCAGGTACACCGGCCGGACCGGCTATACCGAAATTGCCCGGCAGATGTTTGCCCGCCTGAAGCCCCTGACCCTGCAGGACCCGCAATGGCTGGGCAATTGGGTAGACCTGGGCCTCCTGCTGAGCGCAAAGCAGGTAGAGGTGGTGGTCACCGGGCGCGATTACCGGGAGTGGGTCCGGGCATTGCAGAAGCAGGGAACCTCAGCGGCCACCCTGTACTTTGGTGCTGATAATGCAAGCTCCCTGCCCGTATTTGAGAACCGGTTTACCGGGAAAAACACGGTGTATATCTGTGAAGATTATAGCTGCAGAAGGCCCGTTTTCACCCTGGAAGAGGCCCTGGCCGGTGAATAAGGAATACGATGTGCCGGGGCGGCAGGCCTGTTTTTGGAACAGTTAATTGCTTCGCAAATAAAAATCAATCCGGTAATAATGCGAATATATTTGTAGACTTATACAATTATCTATTTATTGAAATTCCAATAAAAAGAAGCTATTGAATTCGTTTTCAATAGCTTCCGTTATACTTGTTGATAAGCCAATATGATATCAATTACGCGATGATCTCGTAACTGTGCGTGATTTCGGCAGAAGGTCTGAGCTGGGCCGTGGCCGAGCAGTATTTCTCCATAGAGAGTGCAATTGCCTTTTCTACCCTGGCGGGATCAAGCGCGCCGTACAATTTATAGTGAATATTGATTTTCTTGAACGGCTTCATTTCCGTACCCTCTATCTGCTCTCTTTCGCCGGTCACCTCAATTTTAAGGTCGTTGAGGGGCTGACGCTGCTTTTTCAGGATCAGGATCAGGTCAATGGAGGTGCAGCCGCCCAGTCCCATCAGCAGCAGCTCCATGGGGCGTACACCTGCGTTTTTTCCGCCGATATCTTCGGCCGCATCGATGTTCACTACTACAGGCGACATCCCTTTTCCCTGCATATGGAAGGCGTCGTCTACTCTGTCCAGTTCAATTTTCATTGTTTATTTATTTTGTTTGGGTTTTGGTTCTCGACTTCGCTCGAACTGACAGGAAGAACTAGCACTTGCTGACAGGAAGAACTAGCACTTGCTGACGGAAGAACTAGCACTTGCTGACGGAAGAACTAGCACTTGCTGACACAAAGAACTAGCACTTGCTGACAGAGTAACTGGCACTTGCTGACAAGAAGAACTAGCACTTGCTGACAGAGTAAATGGCACTTGCTGACAAGAGAGCTAGCACTTGCTGACAGAGTAACTGGCACTTGCTGACAAGAAGAACTAGCACTTGCTGACAGAGTAACTGGCACTTGCTGACAAGAAGAACTAGCACTTACCTACAGAGTAAATAGCATTCCTGATAGGAAGAGCTAGCACTTGCTGACAGAAGCAAATGGCACTTACTGACAGGAATAACTAGCACTTGCTGTCAGTTCGAGCGAAGTCGAGAACCGAAACCCAAATTTAACAAATTAATCCTTATGGGCCTTCGCTGTTTTCTGGCAACATCCCGGAAGCGCATCGTGCGCTTTCTGGTCGGCCACCATTTCGTCGGCATCGTACCCGATCTTCGTGATTTTTTCTTTCAGCTCGTCCTTGCTTACTTTTTTAGGATTGTAAACCACATTTACCGTATGGCTTTTGAGGTCTACGTTCACTTCCTGCACGCCTTTTTCTTTTCCGAGGTTAGATTCTACCGTTTTTTTGCACATGCCGCATTTAACCGATGAGGCAAAGCTGACCTCTGCTGTCTTTCCTTTCTGGGCAAACGTTCCGAAGCTAAGACCCAGAACAAGTGTTAAAACGCCGATTACATTTTTCATAGGTATATTTAATTTAAGTTATTTACTTGATTTTATAACGGAAGCCGGTGTATACGGTTGCCCCGGTGACCGGTCCCCAGATCTTACCTGCATCAAATTCCGGTCCGAAAGGCTGATCTGCGCTGATCACCGGGTTTTTCATGGTAAAGCCGGTGAGGTTTTCACCGCCCAGGTACACTTCCAGCTTGGGGTAATTCCGCGAAATCTGCCCGTTGATATTCATGTATGTCGGGGCATATTGAGATTGCATTTCTGCATAGCTCATTTTATCGCTTACGGCATGGCCTACGGGTATCCGCTGCCGTCCGTTCACGTGCAGGGTAGCATCAATTTTCCATTTTTCGTACGGGAAGCTGTAGGCTGCATTCACCAGCAGCCGGTCCTGCGGCAGGAACATCTTGTCCATCAGCACCTTTTCGCCCATAGGCTTGCCCACGGTTTGCTTATTGTTGACATACCGGTAACCCATTTTGAATTCCCAGCGGTTTACCGGGCCGTAGTTCAGCTCTATCAGTGCGCTGTTGGTACGCGATTTCCCCTGAAGATTATAAAAGTACAGGTATCCGTCGTGTTCCATGTCTACAATCATCTGGTTTTCAAAGCGGGTGTGGTAGAACTCGCCCGACAGTGACAGGTTGGGCAGGAAATCGATCACATAGCTTCCGCCGAATGTCCAGGAAACTTCGGGCCTGAGCTCTTCCAGGATACGGACCGTCCGGCTGCTGACCAGCAATCCGTAGCCTTCGGCAAACGGGTTGGGTACCCGGTAGCCTTTACCGGCTGAGAGCCTGAGGGTATGACGCGGGGCCAGCTTTTGCATAATATGGATACGGGGAAGAAAGAAATTGCCGTAAAGATTGTGAAAATCATTTCTCAGTCCCACAAGGATGCTGGTCTTATCGGTACTTTTATAGTTATACTCGAAGAAAACACCCGGAACTACTTCATTTCTATCCAGGTAGATGCTGCCGTATTGCTCGTCAAATACGTCGTTGACAAAGCTTGCCCCCGTTTTATAGGTATGATTGGTATTTCCGAAAATGTCCTGGTAGATCAGGTTGCTGTAGAGCGTGGTCTGCTTTCCGAGGTAAGGTGTTTTCCCGAATGAAGATTCCGAATCGTGTATTGTTCCGTTCAGGATAAGACCAAGACCGCGGTAAGGTGCTTCCGGGAACAGGAGCGCTGTTTTGGAAAATACCTCATAGCGCTGCGTATGGTTCACGAAACCGTACAGGCCGGGTGTTGAGGCATTGCTTTTGAAGCCTGTTTGTCCTCCTGCCCGGTCTTCGGAAAGGAAACGGCCACCGAACTGGGCCATCATGCGCTCGCCGCTGTATTTCCAGCGGTTGAACAGGTTGACCTGGTGGTATTTGGGCAGGTCACGGAAGCCGTCGTCGTTGCGGTCGATCTCCGATTTCAATAGGGAGCCGTGCGTCAGGAGGGCGTAAGACCACTTTTCGTTTTTCAGCTTCCGGGCGATATTGAGGTTGGCCTCTGCCCTGCCGAAGTTATTGAAATACATGTTGACCAGCATTTTTTCGGGCAGATCCGGTTTTTTCAGCTCTACATTGACCTGCCCTACCATGTTATCGGCACCGGTAACTACCGAGCCCACTCCTTTGCCGATGTCGATCGACTGGATCCAGGTACCGGGAATATAGTTCATGCCGAAGGTCTGGCCCAGTCCGCGGATGGCCGGGATGTTTTCCAGGGTGGTTTGCACATACGAGCCGCTCATGCCCAGCAGCTGGATCTGCCGTGAGCCCGTTACGGCGTCGGTATTGCCCACACTGATGGAGGCATTGGTTTCAAAGCTTTCCGAAAGGTTACAGCAGGCGGCTTTTACGAGCTCTTTTGAGCTGATGATCTGCGTATGGATCGGCGACATTTTATCGAGCGTGGTTCCGGAAGTTTTTACCACCACTTCATCGAGATCTGTGCTGCTTTCTTTGAGGAATACGGCATAGAAACGATCTTCGGCCACATACAGGGTATCGGGTTTGAAGCCGATGAAGCTAAAGGCCAGCCGGTCTTCTGAGGGGATCCGGGCAATGGTAAACATGCCGTTTTCATCGGTCATTACGGCGGTTACCGGTTTGCCTACCCACGAAATCGTGGCGCCGGCAATGGCGGAGTTGGCGTTATCGGCCACTTTGCCCTTTACATCCTGTGAAAAGGCCGCCGATGTATATAATGAGAATAATACTATGATCAGTCGGTTCATATAAATAGAAAATTACGGATAAAAAGAAAATAACTTTTTACCGCAATCTCAGATAATGAACTGCTCATTCAGAAGATACAGGGGAAGTAAACGGGGCGGTGATGAATCACCGTGGGAAAAAGCCGGTTCTTCGGCCAGCGTTTCGGTTACCGGTTCAAAAGTAAATGCAGGAACTACCGGCTCTTCGGCTACCAGGAAAGTATATGCCGGGCCGAAATTCTGCTGAACGGCGGTATTGGCTTTATTTACTTTCAGGGTGATCTCACAGCAGCTTCCCTTTTTCAGGGTGGTATGCTGCTGCAAAGGCGGGGTTTGGGTAGCTTCACCAAAACAGGACTCTACGTCAAACGACAGCTTTTTGATTTTTGTAATGGTACACAGGTGTTCAAACCAGGCAAAAGAGTGCGAACTTACCAGGACGGTAAGCGCCAGAGAAATTGCCAGTGTTTTTTTGAACATTTTCGCCATTATGACATAGTAACGAAATTTCGGGAAAAATAATTCACAGGCTTCATTATTTTATGAGAGAGATGGTGATCGGGTACTGCTATTCTTTCGTTAATTCGCAGCGCCTGCCGGCTCATAGGCCGTTTCATTTTTAATTTCCCCCATCACAAAAATAGATTGTGTGGAACCGATGTTCTCCAGCCCGGCCAGCTTATTCATGATAAACGACTGGTATTCGCGCATGTCGCCTACCACTACTTTGATCAGGAAGTCGTAATCGCCGGAAATATTGAGGCATTCTACCACCTCGGGCATAGCTATTATTGCTTTTACGAACCGGGCTCCTGCCTCGCGGGCGTGCTCTTTCAGCCGGATGTTACACAATACCATGAGGTCTTTGCCTATTTTCTCACGGTCTACCAGGGCCACGTATTTTTTGATCGCTCCTTCGTTTTCCAGTCGCCGGATGCGTTCATAAACCGGTGTGGCGGAAAGATTGAGCCTTCCGGCCAGTTCTTTGGTGGTCAGCTTGGCATCCTGCTGAAGGTAGCGCAGGATGTCGCGGTCGGTGTCGTCCAGTTTTATCATAATTGTATCGTACAGGATATACCCGTTTGGGTCTGATCAGCGCCGGTTTTAAAAGATATTTTAGCTTTGATCTTTATATTGCGTTGCAAAATTAGAAAATAAATCAAAAATATTGTATTTTTTTAGATAAATTATCTGTTTGTTGTTGTAATGACTTATATTTTTATCTTTTCATAGTATATTTGAAGTAAAAATTTACTTAGGGGCAGCTATGTCGACTTTAAAAGAAGAGCTCGGGAAACGCATATTGATCTTAGACGGCGCCATGGGCACCATGATCCAGCGCTATAAACTTACTGATGAAGATTACAGGGGAGAACGCTTTAAAGACTTCCCGCACGATATAAAAGGAAACAACGACCTGCTTTCGCTGACGCGGCCGGATGTCATTCTGGCTATTCACAAAGAATACCTTGAAGCCGGTGCCGATATACTCGAAACCAATACGTTCAGCGGTACCTGGGTGGCTCAGGACGATTATCATATGGCCGGCCTGGTCTATGAAATTAACCTTGAAGGGGCCCGGCTGGCCCGGCAGGCCGCTGATGAATATACCCGTGCGCACCCGGAGAAGCCGCGGTTTGTGGCGGGTTCTATCGGACCCACCACTAAAATGGCGTCTCTTTCTCCTGATGTCAACAACCCGGGCTTCCGCGCTATTAGTTTTGATCAGCTTACCGATGCCTTCTCCACGCAGATCAATGCCCTGGTAGACGGCGGTGTAGACTGCCTGCTTATTGAGACCGTTACCGATACGCTGAACTGCAAGGCGGCTCTTTTTGCCGCCAATACCATCATTGAGGAAAGAAAAGCGGCCAACCCGGACTTTGAAATGCCGGTGATGGTCTCCGGTACCATCACCGATCAGTCGGGCCGTACGCTTACGGGCCAGACTTCCGAGGCCTTTTATAACTCGGTTGCACATGGGGGCCTGCTTTCCATAGGCCTGAATTGTGCCCTGGGCGCAAAGGCCATGAAGCCTTACCTGGCCGAGCTGAGCCGGGTGGCGGATTGTTTTGTAAGCGTATATCCCAATGCGGGCCTTCCCAATGAGATGGGGCAATACGACGAGTCGCCGGAGTATATGGCCGACCAGGTAAAAGAATTCCTGGAAGAAGGCTATGTGAATATCCTGGGCGGGTGCTGCGGTACCACGCCTGACCACATCCGGGCATTTGCTGAGCTGGCCAAAGGCTACGCACCGCGTAAACGCCCTGAAATAACTCCTTTCCTGCGGTTGAGCGGCCTTGAGCCCATGACACTGACCCCTGAGCTGGGTTTTGTGAATGTGGGAGAAAGAACCAACGTGACCGGTTCGAAAAAGTTCCTGAGGCTGATCAAAAGCAGGAAATTCGATGACGCGCTCAGCGTGGCCCTTGACCAGGTAGAAGGCGGTGCCAACGTGATTGACGTCAACATGGATGAAGGCATGCTGGATGGCGTAGAGGCCATGACCACTTTCCTGAACCTGATGGCCTCCGAGCCGGAAATCTCGCGGATCCCGGTGATGGTTGACTCCTCCAAATGGGAGATCATCGAAGCCGGGCTCAAATGTGTGCAGGGGAAAGGCATTGTGAACTCTATTTCGCTTAAATCAGGCGAAGAGGAGTTTATCCGCCAGGCCAAAACCGTGCGGAAATACGGTGCAGCGGTGATTGTAATGGCCTTTGACGAAGACGGGCAGGCCGACAATACCGCAAGGAGAATAGAAATAGCGAAGCGTTCGTACGATGTCCTGGTCAATAAAGTGGGTTTCCCACCCCAGGATATCATCTTTGACCTGAATATCTTCCCGGTGGCTACCGGTATTGAAGAGCACCGGATCAACGCGGTGTCTTTCTTTGAAGCCACGAAATGGGTGCGCGGGAACCTGCCGCACGCCCACGTCAGCGGTGGAGTGAGCAATGTGTCTTTTTCTTTCCGGGGAAATGACCGGGTGCGGGAGGCCATACATTCGGCCTTTTTATACCACGGCCGGCAGGCGGGTATGGATATGGGTATTGTGAACCCGGCCATGCTGGAAGTGTACGATGATATTCCGGAGGATCTCCTGAAAGCCGTGGAAGATGTGCTGCTGAACCGTACGGATGATGCCACCGAGGTGCTCCTGGAGATGGCGGAAGGCCTGAAAGGAGAAGGAAAGACCGATGAAAAAGCCGTTCAGGAATGGCGGACCCTCCCCGTGGCCAAGCGTATTGAACATGCCCTGGTGAAGGGAATTGTGGAGTATATTGATGAGGATATCGAAGAGATCCGTCATCTTTTCCCCAGTCCGCTGCAGGTGATTGAAGGGCCGCTGATGGATGGAATGAATGTGGTGGGCGACCTGTTCGGCTCCGGGAAGATGTTTCTGCCCCAGGTGGTGAAGTCGGCCCGGGTAATGAAGAAGGCGGTGGCTTACCTCCTGCCCTTCCTGGAAGAAGAAAAGCTGAAGTCGGGGAATACCGCCCAAAATAACGGTAAGGTGCTGATGGCCACGGTAAAAGGCGATGTACACGATATCGGGAAGAACATTGTGGGCGTGGTGCTGGCCTGTAACAACTACGAGATCATTGACCTGGGTGTGATGGTTCCGGCCGAGAAGATCCTGGAAGAGGCCGAGAAGCACCGGGTAGATGCCATAGGCCTGAGCGGGCTCATTACGCCCTCGCTTGATGAAATGGTCTATGTAGCCAAAGAAATGCAGAAAAGAGGCATGGATATGCCCCTGCTTATTGGTGGAGCCACCACATCACGGGCGCATACGGCCGTGAAAATTGATACCTGCTTTGACGGTCCCGTGATCCACGTGCTGGATGCCTCCAAATCGGTGCCGGTGGTGTCTAACCTGCTGAGTAAGGACCAGAGAGATCACTATATCCAGTCGGTGAAGCTGGACTACGCCAGGTTCAGGGAAGATTACCAGAAACGCCAGACCATTAAGACGTATATCCCGCTGAAAGAAGCACGGGAAAACAAGCTGAAAATCGACTGGGACAACTATGAGATACCGGTGCCAAAGTTCTTGGGAACAAAGTCTTATGAGAACTATAATTTAAAAGAGATAGTCAATTATTTTGACTGGACGCCCTTCTTCCAGGCCTGGGATCTGCACGGACATTACCCTAAGATTCTGAACGATGAAGTAGTAGGCACAGAGGCGCAGAGGCTCTTTGAAGACGGGAAGAAAATGCTGGAAACGGTGCTGGAAAAAAACTGGTTCGACGCGCGGGCGGTTATCGGGTTCTGGCCGAGCAATGTAGAAAACGACGATACCCAGCTGGTATATGATTTTACGGAAACCACCGTGCAGTGCGACTGCAAGCTGCCGGGGCATGAGCACCGGGTTTTTCAGCCGGATCGCAGCCGGGTGCTTGCCCGTATCCAGCATTTGCGCCAGCAGGGGAAAAAGGGCGGCGGGATTCCCAACCTGTCGCTGGCCGACTTTGTTGCCCCCCTGGAAACAGGGAAACAGGATTATTTCGGCGCGTTTGCTGTGGGGATCTTTGGTGCAGAGAAGATTGCCAAGGAAATGGAGGCCCAATTTGACGACTACAACGCCATTATGGTGAAAGTGCTGGCTGACCGTTTTGCCGAAGCTTTTACCGAATTGCTGCACGAAAAGGTCAGGAAAGAGCTTTGGGCCTACCAAACGAATGAGGAGCTGAGCAATGAAGAGCTCATCAAAGAAAAATATGTGGGTATCCGGCCGGCTCCGGGCTACCCGGCCTGTCCCGACCACAATCCGAAGCGTGATATTTTCCGCCTGCTGAATGTGGAGCAGAAAATCGGGCTGCGGCTGACCGAAAGCCTGGCTATGTGGCCGGCATCGGCGGTTTCGGGCTTTTATTATGCGCATCCGCAGTCGCGCTACTTCGGCCTGGGGAAAATTGAAAAAGACCAGATCGAAGAATATGTGCGGGTACGGGAGGTGTCGGTTGAAGAGGCAGAGCGGTGGCTGAGCCCGGTACTGAATTATTAATGGGAATATAAGAAGTGCGGTGTAAGGAACGCAGATGACGCAAATGATTATGATTTTTCCCAGGCTTTGCTTCGTGTTCTTTGAGCATTTTACCTGGTGGGCTTTGTGAAAATATAGTTTATTTTACACAGAGCGCGCAAAGGACACAAAGGCGAAATACTGTGGTTTAATTTATTCCTGTTATTATAAGTATTTAGTAAAATAGCGAAATATACAATTAGATTATCGGCTAAATCTGTTGAAAGAAACAGCTAATTGATTCTTACAACAAGCCGTACAGGGTGGAAAAAATCAGCCGTTTTTCTCACAAGACGGGGGTACTTCTGCCATTGGGTTCTATTTGCCGGAAGTTGGGGATGAGGTAAATTTTATAATTTTTCAGGAACACGCCCTAGGGCGTGTTCCTATCATTTTATTTGACTTTTACGTACGTTTCCCGGATAACCTGGTTAATGCCGAGCTCGGGAATGGCTTCTTCACCGGACTGGATAAGGGTATCGCCCCTGAATTCGACCGTGAAGTGAAATTGTTTGCCTTCCCATGCGCGGTAATTGCAGTAGTCGAGGTTTTCCGTATAGTTATTTCCTTCCAGAACAAAGGTACCGGCACCGCTGACATAGAGATTGTTGAGGCTGTCGGTTCCTTTGGCTTTGTCGTGGTTGAAGAAAGAGAAATGAGTGCCGTTGAACATCTTCAGCATTTCGGTACGCGAGTCATCCACGGCTACACGGGTAGTATCCGGGCCTTTGATGGTTAAGGAGTTCAGAAGCCGGTAAGTACCTGACAGCGAGTGATCGTTGCCTGTTGTTGCCCCGTTCTGGCAGGCGCATAAGCCCATTATCAGGGCCGGGAGTAAGATTTTTTTCATATATAAGGTTGTTTTGCAATTGCAAATTTACATATCTTCCCCATAATTTTTTAACCTTCTCAGCGCCAGCCACCGCCCAGGGCCCGGTACAGCTCCACTCCTGCATTCAGCTTCTGCAGTTTCGTGGTAATGATGCTTAACCGGGTATTCAGGGCATTTTGCTTGGCAGTGATCACCTCCAGGTAGTTGGCCATCCCGTTTTCCAGCAGTTCTTCCGAATAGTCTATCGACTGGTTGTACAATGCGTATTCTTCTTCTTTCAATGCAATCTTACGGTCGGCGGTAGTGTAATTGTACAGGGCGTCAGACACTTCCCGGCTGGCCGTGATGACCGCTTTCTGGTAGGCCAGGTAGGCCTGCTCCTGCCCTGCGTCAGCCACTTCTTTCTGGGTTTTGAGTGCCCGGCGGTTATATACCGGCTGGGCAAGGCCGGCTACGGCATTGGTAAACAAGGATTTCGGGTTGAACAGTTGGGGAAAATCAATGCTCTGGAAGCCTCCTGTGGCGGTGATCCTTAAGGTAGGGTAAAAACTGCTCCGGGCTACATTCACATTTTCGAAGGCTTTGACCAGTGCCATTTCAGCGGCTTTCACATCCGGGCGGTTTTCCAGCAATTGGGCCGGGAAACCGGTTTTTACGTCCATGAGCGGTGCCTGTGCGTCAAATGAATTCCGTTCGGTTGCAGCAGGGGCTTCTCCCAGCAGCACGCTCAGGATATTTTCGTTCAGCTTTATGGCATTTTCGGTATCCAGCAGCAGGGCGCGGGCATTGACCAAAAGCGCTTCATTCTGTTTGACGGCTACCTCGCTCACAATGCCGGCTGTTTTCAGCGATCGGTTGGTCTCCACTCCTTCCTCGCGGGTACGGATGGTCTCTTCCAGCACTTTTTTCTGCTCGTCGAGCGCTGCCAGGTTGTAATAGGTATTGGCTACCGAAGCAATAATCTGGGTAGACACCGCCTGGTGTGCATTGATGCTGCGCAGGTAGTCGGCAATAAACCCTCTTTTGGTGCTCCGTATTTTTCCCCAGATATCTGCCTCCCAGGCAAAGTTTCCCGTGATATCAAACTGGGCCAGCGTCTGGCTGCCCGTGATACGGCCAAATTGCGTGTTGGCCGAGGTTTTGGTAAAGGTAAAGTTGGGCCCTATGTTCAGGGTAGGAAAATACCCCGCTTTTCCCTGCTTCATGTACGACTCTGCAATGGATACATTCTGCAGGGCCGTACGGATGTCCAGGTTATTCTGAAGCGCTTTTTCAATGTAACGGTCCAGCATTTCATCGCGGAAGAAGGTTCGCCACGATACCGATGCCAAGCTGGCGCTGTCTGCCGCCGCTGCTTCGGCTTTAAAGCCATCTGCTACCGGCAGTTCGGGTCTTTTATAGTCTTTTGCCACAAAACACGATTGTAGTAAAAGAGCGGTGATTATGAGTGAGTAATATTTCATTTTGTTAGTTCCGGGTATGTTAGTTCCGAGTTCCGAGTACATTAGTGCCGGGTGGGTACCGGGACGGCCGTTGTCAATTGTCAACTGTCAATTGTCCATTATTATTCGTTTCCACTTGCTTTACCGGTTTGATCTTTTCCTGCAGGGTCTGGAAGATCACAAACAGTACCGGGATGATAAATACTCCGATCACGGTTCCGACCAGCAGACCGAAGGCTGCTCCCGTACCTACCGAACGGTTACCGATATACCCCACCCCTGATGCAAATACCAGCGGCATCAGTCCCAGGATGAAGGCAAACGAGGTCATCAGGATAGGGCGCAAACGGGAGATGGCCCCGTTAATGGCTGCCTGGGGAATAGATTCCCCGTGCTGCCGGCGCTGAATGGCAAACTCGACGATGAGGATGGCATTTTTCGCGAGGAGTCCCACGAGCATTACCAGGGCTATCTGGAAATAGATGTTGTTTTCGAGGCCGGCCAGCTTTTGCGACATGTAAGCCCCCATAATACCGGCCGGTAAAGAAAGGATAACCGATAGCGGCAGGATATAGCTTTCGTATTGTGCCGACAGGATGAAGTATACAAACACCACACACAGGATGAAGATCAGCAGGGTTTGGGAGCCGGCTTTGAGCTCTTCGCGGGTAAGACCGGTAAAGTCTACGCCGAAGTCCTGGCTGAGCTGTGTAGCGGCCACCTCGTTGATGGCTTTGATGGCGTCTCCGCTGGAATATCCCGGGTTGGTGGCGCCTGAAATGTTGGCCGACGTAAACAGGTTAAAACGGTTGACCGACTGCGGGCCATATACCTTCTGAAGGGTGACAAACTGCGTGATAGGCGCCATTTGCCCGGTAGAAGTGCTCACATAGATGCTGTTCAGGCTCGATTCGTCCCTGCGGTCTTCCGGCAGCGACTGGATCATCACCCGGTATTGCTTACCGAACCGTACAAAATCTGCTGCATAAATACCGCCGATATAGCCCTGGAGCGCAGACAGGATGCTGCTTACGGTAACGCCTGAACGTTTGGCCCGCTCCACGTCCAGCTTGATCTCGTACTGGGCATAGTTGGTATTCAGTGACGACTGGGCGTATTGTATTTCCGGTCTTTTGGTGAGCTCGGCCAGGTAGCCCTGGGTTACTTCATCCAGCCTTTTCAGCTCACCCCCCGAACGGTCAAGCAGCTTCAGCTCAAAACCGGCCGAGGCTCCGAAGCCGGGTATGCTGGGCGGCTGGAAGAAGGCCATTTTGGCGTCTTTGAAATCCTTACCCGCCAGGGCAAACAGCTTCCCGATGATGGAAGTAATCGAAGTTTCAGCTGTGGTTCTGTCTTTGAAGCCGTCGAGCTTGATCAGGAACATACCGTGGTTAGCGCCTGCTCCCGAAATAAAATTGTTCCCGGTGATGGCCGTCACGTTATTGATTCCTTTGATCTTCATGGCTTTCCCTTCAAATTCTTTGAGCAGGTAATAAACCCGGTCAGTAGATGCTCCCGGAGGAAGCTCCACGTTACCGAAAAGGAAGCCCCGGTCTTCGTTGGGTACAAAGCCTGAAGGCATGGTTTTGTTCGCCAGGTAAACACCTCCCAGGCAAAGCACCAGGATCAGGGCCGTTACCCATTTGTTCCGGAAAAGGAAGGTGAACGCCCGGGCGTATTTCCGGGTCATGGTGTTAAAGGCCGAGTTAAAAGCGGTAAAGAAACGCTGCATAAACCCTTTCCTGTGGCCTTCTTCGTGCGGTTTCAGGAACAGTGCACACAAGGCCGGGCTGAGCGTTAGGGCGTTGACGGCCGATATAAAGATGGCTACAATAAGGGTTATCCCGAATTGTTTGTAGAATACGCCTGTAGGACCGGTGATAAAAGTAACCGGGATAAACACGGCAGCCATCACCAGGGTAATGGAGACAATGGCCGTGGAGATCTCTCCCATGGCACTGATCGAGGCCGGCCGGGCCTCCATCCGGGTGCTTTCCATCTTGGCATGGATAGCTTCTACCACCACAATGGCGTCATCTACCACAATACCGATCGCCAGCACCAGGGCAAAGAGCGTGAGCAGGTTCAGCGAGAACCCGAAAAGGGTCAGGAAGAAGAAGGTACCGATGATAGATACCGGAACGGCTATCAGGGGTACGAGGGTGGAACGGATGTCCTGCAGGAAAATAAATACCACTATAAACACCAGCAAAAATGCCTCTATCAGCGTGCTAACCACTTTTGAAATGGAGGCATCCAGGAATTCGTTGGTATCAAAGTTAATGATGTATTTTACGCCGTCAGGCAATTGCTTCCCTATTTTTTCCAGCTCTGTTTTCAGGTCATTATTGATCTGCTGGGCGTTGGAGCCGGGAGTCTGGTATACGGCAATGGTTACCGATGGTTTCCCGTTCAGCTCGCCGTTCCCGGAGTAAGACAGGGAGCCCAGCTCTATTTTGGCGACGTCTTTGAGGTAAAGCACCTGTCCGCCGGGCAATGCTTTCACCACTATATTTTCGTATTGGTCTTCGGTACGGTATTTGCCGCCGTATTTCAGGATATACTGGAAAGAAGCCCCGTTATTTTCACCCAGCTGCCCTGCGGCTGCCTCCAGGCTCTGTTCGTTGATGGCCTGCGAGATCTGGGCCGGTACGAGTCCGTAGGTGGCCATTTTTACCGGGTCGAGCCATATCCGCATGGAGTAAATTTTCTGCCCGAAGGCGGTGGCATCTCCTACCCCGTTTACCCGTTTCAGTACGGGTATCACGTTTATGTTCAGGTAATTCTGGATATACGTGGCATCGTATTCGGTGCTGGAAGAATAAAACGAAAGAAACATCAGCGCGCTGGTCTGCTGCTTCTGGGTAGTTACTCCAGAGCGGGTTACTTCGGCCGGCAGCAAGGGCGTGGCCCTTGAAACCCGGTTCTGCACGTTTACGGTAGCAATATCCGGGTCAATGCCTTGCTTAAAGATCACCTGGATGGTGGCCGAGCCGTTATTGGAGGCAGTAGAGGCAATATAGTCCATGCCTTCCACCCCGTTGATCTGCTCTTCAATGGGTACGATTACACTTTCCAGTACGGTCTGGGCGTTGGCGCCCGGGTAGTTGGCCATAACCTGCACGGTAGGCGGGGCTATTTCGGGGTATTGAGAAACGGGCAGGGTATACAGGCCCAGCACCCCCAATATGACGATCAAAACAGAAATAACCGATGAAAAGACCGGCCTTTCTATAAATGTTTTTAACATAGCTTAAAATACGGGTTTGAGGGTGCTCAATATCTGGTCTAAATCCTGCTTAAGCGGCTTTACGGGTGCCTTGTCGCGCAGGTTGGCGGTACCCTGGGTAACCACGAGGTCGCCCGGTTTTACGCCATCTGCGGCTACCACCAGGTTTTGGGTCCTGTCGGTAATGTTCACCCGGGTCATGTTGGCCGTGTCTTTTACCACGGTATAGACGTAGAAGCTACCCTGACGTTCGAAAACCGACATTTCAGGAAAAATTACGGCGTTTTCGTAGGTTTTCGGTATGCGTATTTTACCCGAATTGCCGTTGCTCAGCAGCCCGGTCGAATTGGCAAAAGTAACCCGGAACTGGATGCTCCCCGTGGCTGCATCGATCTGCCCGGTCACGGCCCGTACATTTCCTTTTTCAGGATAGGTTTGTCTGTTGGCCAGCACCAGCTCTACCGGCGGAATGTTCTTCAGCTTTTCTTTTACGGAAGCTCCGGGCGTTCTTTCGAGGAAATCGAGGTATTCTTTTTCATTCATGGAAAAATAGGCATACACCGAGCTGGTTTCGGATACGGTGGTCAGCGGGGTGGGATCAGACGGCCCTACGAGGCTGCCTTCGCGCAGGGGCAAAGCGCCTACAATACCTTTGATCGGGCTGCGTACAATTGAGAAATTGATGTTCTCCCGGATACCCTTCAGCGTGGAAATGGCCTGTCCTTTTGCCGCTACGGCCTGGGCATAGGCAGCCTGTGCCCGGGTAAGATTGGCTTTGGCGGTTTCAAGCTGAACTCCGCCTATAATGTTCTTTTCTACCAGGGGCGTGAGCTTGGTCACTTCTACCTCAGCAGCCTTTACAGCGGCTTCAGCGGCTTCAATACCGGCCTGGCTGGCCGTAACGGCTGCCTGGGCGGCATCGGCATTCTGGGTCAGGATGTTGGTCTCCAGCTGGAACAGGGGCGCGCCTGCTGCCACGGTCTGTCCTTCGTCGACATAGACCTTTTTAACATAGCCCTGAATTTTGGCCCGTACTTCGTTATTGTTGATGCCTTTAATGGTTACGGGAAATTCATCGTAGCCCGTAACGGTTTTCTGAGTCACTTCCACCACCGGAAATTCGGAAACGGGAGGAGCTTGCTGTTGGCTTTTCGGTTGGCAGGAACAGAGTGCACAAAGTGCAATTAATGGAATAGTTTTTTTCATTATCTATATAAAGTTTCAAGTAGGAAGCTATGCGCATGGAGTAGTGAGCCGCACGGCGGACCGCTTCATTTTTAATTTAATCGGGTAATGATTTTACTAACTGATGTTACGCATTTCGTGAAATAGATATAACCACATAGATTTTATATAGAAAAGGAGAAATTATGGAAATTAATTTCCACCACATAGCTATGTGAAACATGTTTACATGTTCTGATAAAACCTCTTTAATCTATGTATCTATTGTGGTTTGGAAATAGTGCGTAACATGAATTACTAATAAAGCAAACGCAAATTGCGGCGTAAAAATTCGCCTGTATTCCGGGTGTAATCGTCTGTACCCCTTATTCAGCCGATCTGACCCGTTTTTTTATCGATTTTTTTTACCGTAAACTAAATTTTATTTTCAAAATATCCCGATACGGATTAAGTTGCGATTATAATTTAGTTCCGGGTATATTAGTTCCGGGTTCCGGATGATTAGTTCTGAGTGAGTAAAAAAGCAGGTTTACAACCCATGAGGTAGAATCTGCTTTCTTTACCCGGCACCGGGAATTATTATAAAATTTACTTATGAAATAGCCATGAGCAGTCAGCTATCAGGCACACCAACCGGCCCATGAATAAGCGGTCCGCCGCTGCGGCTGATAGCTGAAGACTGAAAGCTAAAATTTTATACAGATGAAAAAACTGCTGAAAAACCCGGTTTACCTGTTACTGGTGGCTTTGTCGGTGTCGTGCAGCACTGATGAGCCTGAAGAAAAGAAAGAGACGGTTGACCCTGTCAACGGTGTTTCTGATTACCTGCTGGAAAAAGCGGTGGTAAGCACTGCCGGCGGGTCCAGTACCACTACTTATGCATATGACGAAAACGGTGTGGTTATTTCAGATGCCCTCCGGGTTTTCCCTGCCAACCTGAACAGCTCGTCGGAGCCGTACGTGATCAAAGAAGGAAATCAGAAATTATTCTGTGACAGCAAAAAGCGTGTGGTTAAAGAAGAGATAGAAGGTTACCAGACGTTCTATGAATACGACGGTCAGGACAGAATCTCCCGTAAGATACTGCTGAACCTGGCAGCTAACCGGAGAGATACCACGGAATATACCTACTTTGCCCCCGGTGAAAATAATTTTGAGGGAGCCTCTTTCCAGGCAAAAATGCCCGTTTATACCACCAATACGACCCATTTTGAACGGTATAAATACGAAAACTACTATTTCTCGCCGGCCATTAAGCTGAAGTCGTGGGTCACCTATCCTTACAATTACGGTAAGATACAGGATGCTCCCCTGGTGCGTTATACCTATACCACGGTCAACGGGTCTCTGCGCCAGGAAAGTTTCACGCCTGAACTGAATGAGCAGGGCCTGATCGTCAAAACCGTACACAATTACCTGGGCGGGTCTTCCGAATATACGTATTCGTATATCAAAAGGTAGGTCGTTTGTCAGAAATATCCGTTATTTTTGTGCTTTAATTCCCAGTAGAATGGCATACGCTACCACCGAGATCACCAGTGCAGAGATTCCGTCAGACAACCCCGTTCATCAGCGGTTGTATTTTCCATACGAAGAAGCGGCCAAAATTATTCATGGCCGGGTGCTGGAGCTGGGTTGCGGCTGGGGGCGCGGTGTGGAAAAGCTGATCGGGGCCTGTGATCATTTTACCGGGCTGGACAAAAACGAGCCGCTGATCCGTGCTTTGCAGGAAAAATACCCGGATCATTATTTTAATACGGTTGACCTCCCCTACCTTAACGAGTTGGGTGACAATACTTTTGATTTTGTGGTAACGTTCCAGGTGATTGAGCATATCCGCGACGATCATACGTTTCTGCAGGAGGCGCACCGGGTGCTGAAACCCGGCGGGAAAATCCTGCTGACCACGGTCAATAAAGACTTTTCGCTCAGCCGGAACCCCTGGCATATCCGGGAATACCGTACCGAAGAGCTGAAAAACCTGATGAAGAAGTATTTCAGGGAGCTTGACGCCAAAGGAGTCGGCGGAAATGAGAAAGTATGGGCCTACTATGAGCAAAACAAGGCCTCGGTAAGAAAGATCATGCGTTGGGACATCCTGGACCTTCAGCACCGGCTTCCCGCCTGGATGCTCCGGGTTCCCTACGAGCTGCTGAACCGTTTCAACCGCAACAAGCTCCTGGCGGAGCCGGGCAGCCTGGCCGCCGCCATCAACTGGGATGACCATTACCTGAGTAAGGAGCCGGAGAAGTGTATAGATTATTTTTTTGTGGCTACGAAATGATTTTAGTTTCGAGTACTTAGTTCCGAGTAATTGGTTTCGAGTGATTAGTTCCGAGTGATTAGTTTCGAGTATTTGGAGCGGGTTCTACCTTCTGGGTATAAACCTGCTTTTATTTATCCGGAACTAACCTATTTTAATTATTTTCCAGGAACCGCCTCTTGCAGAGCCTATTCGTTCAATTATACCTTTTTCCTGCATTTGCCTGAGATATCTTTGTACCGTACGCTGATTAAGCTGGAGTAGTATAGCTATTTGTATGGCTGTATACTTTGGGTTACTATGGATGAGTTCCACGATTTTCCTTTCATTTTCTACGACATTTTCTACGACATTTTCTACGACACTTTTTACGACACTTTTTACGACACTTTCACTTGTTTTCTGTTGATCATAAGAAAGCTTTGTTATAAACCCGTTAGGTGCGTTTTCAAAAGAAAATACCATAGTAGGATAGGTTCTTATTTCGTTACGGATACGAATAAAGCCGCTACCGTATTTTTCAATATCTCCTGTCAGGTAAAAAGCTTCTGCTATAAGCTTATTTCGAGTATTTGCATGATAATTGTCTTTTTTTAGCTGTTCCAGGGTTAGGCTTCCAAATAAGCCTCCGGGATTATAAAAGGTGATGCTAGTGTCAAAAATCTTAATCTGAAGGTCAATTGGGCTTAAATAACTCCTGTGGATTATCGAGTTTAATACGAGTTCCCTGATAGCGGGTAGCGGATATTCAAAAATTTCATTTCGCCGGGTAGTCTCTCCAGTGATCTCAAAGGCCACTTTTATATTCCCGATTATATAATGCATTGTTTCTTCCACTACTTCAAACAGTGTCCCGTTTAGCATTTTATCGTTGATGATCATGGATGGGGTTTTAAACCGTCCGATATGAACATTATAACCTGTCGTATCATTAGCAAATAATAACCAGGCAGCATTTGTAATTTTGCTATCAGAAATCAATTTTAGCTTTTGCAAATCTTTTTGCCATTTTCCTGATAAACGAAATCTCCCGGAATCATTAACTCTATTAATAAAACTATTGATTTTAACTATGTCAAGGCTTTCTATGTTTTTACCCGACTTATCGTAAGCATCCCACGAAAGCTGTAAGGATTGCAGATTCATATCGGTAATCTCTATAGTGGAAAGTTGATGGTTCGAATTGCCTAAACGTTTATAATATCTGCCTTTACAAGATAAGGGCTTTACCGGAAATTCATTTACTTTAATGCAGACCACATGTAGTCCGTTATCTGTAATGACGTCGATTGCCGGAATAATGGAAGGTTGAGTTTTATTCTTTATGCTATTTTGCCATTTCTGGAGAGTTTCCTTGCCGATGTCAACACCTTTTATTTTCCGATCATCGGTTACGCCTACATATACGCTACCTCCATGGGTATTGGCAAAAGCCACTAGCGTTTCAATCACTTCATCGCTAAAAGCAGTTTTAAACTCAACTGTGTCATTCTCGCCGGCTTCCAGTATGCCTGAAATAAGATTCTTCATAATCGTATGGATTTTATTATGTGTGATTTTGAATTTTACAAAAATACGATAAATCTAATGTATTTGCATATTTTAGCGTAAAAGCATTAATTGGATTATTCATCCTGCATTTATCTTCGTTTTTCTCTATATTTTATAAGGAATATATGAAGAGAGGCAGCATCTGTCAAGCTGATGCGCTGTCGGTTACCTGCACAGAGTACTCAGAGCTTCTATACGACAAACAGCCCGGCAGCTACCCGGTCTGATAAAATTCTTGCTTCAGCCGGAATGGTGATCGCATCGCCCTCCTGCACAATCAACTGCTGTGATTTGAGTTTTTCAAGCGAGTCCCGGAAAGTGGCCGGAATATCGGGCCATATCCGGGATACTTTGTCGAGAGAAACACCCCAGATCGTTCTCAGGCCCGTAAGCAGGTAATCGTTCACCTTTTCGGAAGGGGTCAGCAGTTCTCTTTCAAATTCAGGCCTCCCCGACTCTATTCCCTGCATATACCGGTGATTATTCGCCACGTTCCATTGACGGGAATCGCCGTCATAGGAATGAGCCGAGGGGCCTACGCCCAGGTATTCGTCTCCTGACCAGTACGAGGTGTTGTGTACTGCATAGGCTTTATTTCGGGCAAAATTGGAAATCTCGTATTGCTCAAAACCCAGCTGGCCCAGCTCTTCGATCACTATGCGGTACTGATCTGCGGCATAGTCGTCTGAAACCGCGGCCAGCTTTTCCTTTGCCGCCCAGCGACCGAACACCGTATCTTCTTCGATGGTCAGGTTATAGGCCGAAATGTGCTGAAGGTCAAAACCACTGAGTATTTCAAGGTCTTTACGCAAAATTTCTGCCTGTCGTTTCTCATCCAGGTGAAAACCGGTCTTGGCATAGATCAGGTCTGCTGAAGAGGTTTCAAAACCTTTGTTCAAGATCAGCTCCAGGGCTTTTAACGCCTCACCGGAGGTGTGTGCCCGGTTCATAAATTTTAAAAATACTTCGTTAAATGTCTGGATTCCTAAGCTTATGCGATTTATTCCTAAAGAATACCAGAAGTCAAGCCTCTCCTGTGTAATATCATCGGGGTTTGCTTCCAGGGTGACTTCCTTCAAATTATCCACCGTATAAACATCTGAAACGGCTTTGAATAACTTCTCCAGCTCGGAATTTGTCAAAATAGACGGTGATCCACCGCCAAAATACAGTGTTTTGAGCTTTTTTTCTCCTAAATAGTCGCTTTTTAACGCTATCTCTTTTGCAATGGCTTCTACCATTCGCTGTTTGTAAGACAGGTTGGTGCTGAAATGAAAATCGCAGTAATGGCAGGCTTGTTTGCAGAAGGGAATGTGGAGGTAGAGGTGCATGGTAGTTCCGGGTAGGTTATTGCAGTAGGGCTATTGTCACCTCGAGCGAAGTCGAGAGGCTCTTGGTTCTCGTCTTCGCTCGAACTGACAAATCGGTCACCCGAAATTAATTAACTACACACACTTCATCATATACGGCTGCTAAGTGCGTACCAATGACCTGTGCGGAACGGCCTTCTATGTGATGTCTTTCCACAAAATGCACCAGCTCACCATCTTTGAACAGGGCGATAGACGGAGAAGACGGAGGCAGCGGGATATACTCGCGTACGCGTTGGGTGGCATCGGTATCAAACCCGGCAAAAACCGTATAGAGCTGATCGGGCTTATTCTCCGTCAGATCCAGCGACATCTTCACTCCCGGACGCATGGTGCCGGCAGCACATCCGCAAACTGAATTGATCACTACTACTGCAGTGCCTTTCTGGTTCGCAAAAAATTCATCGACTTCTTCGGGGGTGGTCAGTTCTTTAAACCCGACAGAAGTCAGCTCTTCTTTCATGGGAGCTACTAAATGAGGAGGATACATATTTGTTAAATCTGATTTTGGCCCCTTACCCTTCGGGGTGTATAACTATCAACAACCTGGGTGGGGTTGTCTCACATAAATCCTAATTCCAGCTTGGCTACTTCGCTCATCATTTCCGTAGAATAAGGCGGATCGAAGGTCAGCTCAATACTCACATCGTTCACTCCTTCTATAGCCCGGATCTCGGCTTCCATTTCCACAGGGATGCTCTCGGCCGACGGGCACGAGGGAGATGTCAGCGTCATCAGCACATAGACGTTATGAATAGGGAATATCTTAATATCATAAATAAGTCCCAGCTCATATACATCCACAGGAATTTCCGGGTCATATACCTTTTTTATAGCTTCAATGACCTTTTCCTTTAATTCGGCTTCGCTTTGTTCCATTTAAAATGAAGTGTTTGGTTTTAAAACGAAAAAAGGGGGTGTATTAGTTCCGGGTTGTTAGTTCCGAGTGGAAACCCCACCCGGAACTAGCAACCCGGAACTCGTCACTGACTTACCCGGCACTAATAACTTTAAACGCCAGCGCATACGCCTTCATCTGTTTCACCATGGACGCCAGGCCGTTAGAGCGTGTCTGGGCCAGGTGCGATGAGAGGCCGGTTTTTTCGATAAAGTAGAGGTCGGCGTCCAGGATCTCGTTTGGGGTGTGGTCTGAGAGCACCTGCAGCAGCATGCTTACCAGTCCTTTGACAATGATGGCCTGGCTGTCGGCTTCAAAGATCACTTTGCCGTTTTCCATGCGGGCGTGCAACCACACCACCGACTGGCAGCCTTTGATGATGTTGTCTTCCGTTTTGTGCTTGTCATCCAGTCCGGGCAGCTTTTTGCCCAGGTCAATGATATATTCGTATTTTTCCTCCCAATCGTCAAATAAGGCGAAGGTTTCGATGAGGTCGTCCTGTATTTCGTTAATGCTCATTTTTTTATGCCGGAACGTCGTTTCGGGCAGGGTCTGCCGGCACCTGACCTTGTCGTTATCCTGCAAAAATAAGTGATCCGGCCCTATTCTCATACAGAAGATTGCATAACCAGCGTTTTTTCAACCGTTTTATCTTTTGAAATGACGATTTCGGTACCGGCCGTGTATTTTACGTTGTTGATGGTAATTCTGGCCAATACGTAATATTTTCCTTCTGCCATATTAAACTGGCCGGCTTTGCCCCGGGAGTTTGTCTTCAGCGTATAATTACTGCCTTCGCATACGCCGGCAAGGTACGGCAGCTCGCTGGAGGCTATACAGACATCCACGTTGCCTAAAGGCCGCCCTGCGGTATCGGTCACTTCCAGGATAACGCCGGGTTGTTGTTTGGATACCGTTGCTTCAAAAAGAAGCGAATCTTTAGGAAGCGTAGTGGTAAGGTATTCGGCTTTGAAGATTTTTCCATCCAGGGCCTCGCTGTAGATCATTTTGAACGATTTTCCCTGCCGCAAGTTGTCGAAACGAAAATATCCTTCTTCATTGGTCATTGTATTGAGAATAAAATCTCCGTCTCCCTTATCGGCAGCATTAAAAACATAGATGGTTTTTTTGCCCAGAGGCTTATGGATATCGCCTGAGATTTCATCGGTCAGCATCAGCCGCCCATGCAGGTAAGAGCTTTCGTAGAACGGGTCGTTTGCCGTAAGATCCTTATATTTTTCACACGACCATAGCGCCAGAAGTAAAAACAGGTTAACAGGTTTCATAATGGTTTATTTTATTTAAAAAGCCCGATGGCTTTGCCCAGGGCTTCCGGTTCTATATTTACAGAGAGAAAGGGACCGGCAAACTCTATTCCGTATGCCATTTCAGCCACCTTGTTATTGACTATCCGGAAGCTCTGGTTCCGGTAATAGTGAAGTGCCGCGATCAGCCTTATGCCCGGCCAGACATCGTAAGAAAGGCCCGCATAATAATTATCCAGGGCATTTTGTATGCTCAGCCCGGCATATAGTGAAAATCTTTCTTCGGGTTTTCCTAAAAAACGGTCGTTCAGCTTATTCAGGCGGCCTAAAAAGTACCAATGCAGGCCGGCCACAAATTGAACCTGGTTCCCGTTTTCGGTGACCGGCAGAGCGGTACCGTCTGACCGGCTGATCGTATACGGACAAAAATTCATTCCCAGGCCTACGCTGAAATCCATTTTAAGCGTTTTGATCACTTTGAGCTCTTTCCGGGTCACCTCTTTCGGTGCTGCTTTTCCTCTTTGTTCCAGCAGGGCATATTTGAAAAGACCCGGCGCCTCCGGAAGTTCCGGATCAAAGAATTGGGTATAATGCCGGCAGGCGGTATCAGTGGTGGCCTCCAGGTTTCCCTGGGGGAGCGACCGGTTGTATATTCTCACAAAAGGGGTGATACGGTCTATGCGGGATTTGGTTTGCGCGAGGAGCGTGTCGACATCAATGAGGTTGGGCACCAGTTCCTGCTTCAGATAATTTACAAACCCTTCCCGGAGCTTCTCCGCCGTTCTTACAAGACCCGCCTCAGTAGTATAATCTAAAAAATAGCTCTTGTTTCTCTTTATGAACGCCTCAATGGCTTTGTCGAGGAATACGATGGCCGTGTCCCTGGTGCTATCCCGAAGCGCCCCCCACAAAATTCTTCTCTTGTCTTCCTCCAGGTCACTGCCCGTGAGGGGGATCACCTGATCGCCTATTGTAACCCTGTAATTGCGGTAGGATAATGAATAAGGGGTGAATGGGTCAGAGGTCTCGTAATTACGTAAAAAAAACTGTTTATCTTCAGGCGTCTGGTAAAGGGGACTCACCGCATTTTGGGTTTCTTTCACTTCCCTGGTTTGTATGCGGTTCAGAGTGGTGGCGTTCAGCATACCGGTGACCCGGGCAAAAGCTGACTTCTGGGCAAAGCCCAGGTTGGTCACCACTGACAGCGGTTCGGTAACCGAATTCAGTCGGCTTATGGCGCTGCTTTCATAGACCAGCTTGCCTTCTTTGTATTGTGCCGTCACTGTCGTATTGGCAGGGATGTTGTAGACGGCGATTTTCAGGGACTGACCGTTGACCAGGTACACGTCATCTGCCGACTTGCTTTTGTAATTCTGCAGGGCATCGTACTCCATGAACAGGGGCGCCGTGCTTTTTTTCGTACCGGAAGTAACCGGTAATTGGATACGGTTATAGATATGCGCCGATTGCCGGAAACGATCCAGGACGGGCATTTTGTTCAGTGAGTCCTGTAAATACTGCTTTTCAGGTGTAAAAAAGCTGTTTTTCTCGCTGTACGGATACCGGCCGGGCTTTGAAGTAACCAGCAAAGGGTTAATATTGATCACCCCGCCCGTGTACCAAAGCCATTGCCGGATAAACCGGCTGAAGCGTATTTTTTGCACGATACCGTTTTCGGGCAGGTGGTTTGCCGCCGCTTTTTGGCGTAAGCTGTCTATGACATCGCGATTGTACGAGAAAATATCATTTTTAATGGCCCGGGCCTCCCGGTAGATCTGCCGGAGGTTTTCATACCGTTGCTCAATGACTCTCCATTCTTTCAGGTAGCTTATGTCGATCTCTTTTTTCCACAGGTAATTGTCATTTTGCAGCGAAAAATTATACCTTTCAAGCAAAAAAGCATTCAGGAGGTCTTTTTTGATCACATCAAATTCGATATACCCGTTACCCGGCTTCTTTTTAATGGTCACCACCGGTTGCTGCAGTCGCTCTTCTATGGAACAGGGCGACGGCACGTAACGGAAGGGAGGACATGCTTCGGCCCGGGCCTCCCCTGCCAGGTATTTGCGCAGCTCTTTTAATTCATGTGTAAAGTCTTTTAAGAAACGCGGGGGCCAGATATACGAATAATCATTGGCCAGCCCGGTGGAGTCGTCCTCCAGGTTAAAAAGGGTTTCGTCTACCCTCTCCAGCAGGCGTTTTTTCAGCTGCTTTTTTTCCTGTTCGGTATACGTGGTGTCCCTGACCAGGTTCACGCCGGCTGAATCGTACAGCTTTTTAGCTCCTGCAGGTTTAAAAGCCAGGTCACTTGTAAGGTCCTGGGCTGTTCCGTTCCTGACGAGGATGAACAGGAGGAAAATAATGACCCAACGGGTTTTTGAAATGCACCGGAAGAGAAATCCGGTGCGGGATACGGAAGGTTTCATAAAGGGTTTATTTCAGGGGTTTGTTTTCTTCAGTAAAGTTAGAAGAAGTGTATGGGCTAAAAAATACCGCCTGGGCAGTATTTTTCGGGGTTAGGTGAGGTAATTTACGGAAAGTAAATTTTAAAACAAAAATATTTTGTATATCTGAAATACATGTTTAATTTGGAGCTAGTTACATGATTTTTACTACAAACAATAACCCTGAAAAAACCATGAATGAATCCTCTCACGCGGAGAAGAAGATAATTGTAATTACCCGCGCATTCGGTACGAATGGTGTGAATGACTACAAAAATGATCACGAATTTAATGAGGTAACCGCCCATTTATTAGCGAAAGAACCGTCGGACCTCACGCAGTTCCTTAAAGACAACGGAGCTGAAGAAGGAAGCACCTTTTTGCATTATAAAAAGCTTAACGGCCAAGATATTTATCTTCTTCCCTGTTATAAAGAAGTCTACGAGGAGAAACGCATTTCTTATGAGCCTCTTCGCGACCGGGAAAAACTTCTTTCCGCCATCGCAAAACAGTTCAACCTGCAGAAGAACCAGACAAATGAGCTGTATATTCACGATACGGAATGGGGAAGCCCGTTTTATGATTATAATGCCCTGAGCGAGCTAAAGGGGGAAGAGAAGGAAGAAATCCTGCAATTTTTCAGTGGAATATATGTTTTTGCGCATAGTCCAGTCTCTGAATATTTCCGGAAAATTGTTAAAGGAGGGTTTAGCCAGGAGGTTCTTCAGGCCATTAATTACAAGCGGGACTTCTTTATCACGATAGAAAACGGCGGTGATCTTCCTGAAGAAACCCCGCAACCTGATACCCTGGAGGCTATTGCCTCTTTTGCTAAGCAAATAATAGAATCCTGAAATAACCCACTTTACAATGTCTTATTTATACCTCGCCAGCTATCAGCGTAGCACCCGTAAGTTTATACTGAATAAACATTCTGCCCCCGGTACACCAACCGCCTGTGCATTATACAAGACCTTAGTCAATTTTAATGCGGAAAAGCCGGATACGGATGTCCCGGAAGAACCCGGATGTGTTAATTTTTACATTGCATATCACCCGGAGATCGAATTTTATAAAAAGCATAAGATGAAGGTCTTTGTGCAGTATGTTTTTCTCAGGAATAAAGAACAACCCGCCATTAATCTCAGCTTTGAAGAAGAATATTTCCTGGACGATTGTTTTAAGCGACTGGAAATAGCCGGAGATAAAGATGCTTCCGGAAATAAAATTTCCCTTTCTTCGCTGAAGGCCTATCCTGTTCTGCATATTACTTCGCTTGACCTGTTTGACCCGTTGCTCCCGGAAAAAGACAGGTATTATAAAATACCGCGGTATGTCCGTTTGCTCGACAGCAGCATTTGGAATTCTTATGTACCTGTAATAAAAGGAAACAGCGAACACGGGTTTTTCAGGCGCCTGGAAGATACAATTGACAGGATTATTGGCTACGAAGGCTTTTATAAGCTGAAAGTGATATTGGAAAATGCTGATTTCCGTGCCAGGATAGCGTATAATTCTTACCTGAGCGGTGGTGACCATGCAGATAATGTAGTACCCTTCCTGTTTCATTCAGAAACAGAGATGTGCAAGAGGAGAACTGATAATATAGAAAGGGTCAAACACTATGCAGCCGGCCTGGAGTGGAATATTTTACTTATCGACGATCATGCTGAGGTTCAATTGCCCGCCGGGTTGACGAAGAGGGAAGTTATCTTAAATTGTTTAAAACATATTAGTGATGCGGTTTATGAGGGAAGCCGGGCCACCGGGGAGAATATCTTTAAGATTAGTAGTGCCCCTTCTATCCGTGTGGCCGAAGAAATGATTAAGGAGAACCGTTACGATATTATTTTTTTAGATTATTTGCTGGGCGAAAAAGAAAATGGTGAACGGGAGTACGGCTATGAGCTTTTAAGAAAAATTCGGGGTGATTCAAAGCGGTGGCGGAAGAGAATGGGCATCTACAACCGCTTCTGGTTCTTCAATATTTCTTCCTTTTCGCATACCATTGAAGAGCGGTTACGGGAGCAGGGAATGGCTTATCATTCCACGCACTGGAATTTTGCCCGGGGGGCCTCTCCTATTATAACCCCCGAGCTGTTTCTGTTTGAATTTTCCCGGTTCCTGATCCAGCAGATTGATGTAATGACCGAACTGCCTTTATCCAAATCCAACAGAAAGAGAAGAGGATGGGTTGCGAAGGGAAAGCGGATCATTACGCTGATGGATCTTCTGCATGTGATTTACCGGGAACAGGATGCCAGTGAGGTACCCAAAGTAAGTGTACGGGAAAGAGCTGCCTATTATTTTGACTCTGTACTTACGTTAAAAGCCAATTATAAAACACTTCAGGAAGATCTCGGCAGTGGCTCAAAGCTTGTCAAATCCTTATTTCCGGACCTGGAGTATTATAACAATGCTTTCTGGGAACACCTGATGCACCTGGTTTATGTAACGGCCTATGGCTCGGTCAGGCAATGGGCAGAATTATGGGATGAATTTTTATATATCAAAGACCGCCTGTGGAAAACCGAGCAGGGAACTCTCTTAATCGGATTGATCGAAAGGTATATTATCGAACTAAAAGGTGGTAAAAGGCAATGAATTACGGTCATTATTTTTCTGTAAACTATGAATTTTCTTCACGGGCAGATGAAATAGAGGTCTATTCGTACCGCGTGCTGCGTGTATGGGACGACAAAGAGCGGCTTTCCCTGTTTCCGGTTTATGTAACCCTATCCCGTGAAAGCATCAATTTCATTGTTCATTATTTTAACGATAAGAATAAAAAGCAAAGTCCGTCGCATTTGCACACAGCCTTTCTGTCTGTGCCCTTGATAATGCACCGGGAGAAGATCGACCGGGTGGTCAAGACCCTGGCTGAAGTATATGAAAGCCCTTACCCACCAAGTTCAGGTGTGGTACCCATCTCTGGTGAGGACGAGCCCAATTCAGATTACCTGCACCGGTTGGTAGGTCAGTTAAGAAAAGGTGCGGAAAGCAACCTGCATTCACAGGAAGCTGCAGCAGGAAGAGCTTTTAAAACAATCTCTTACTCTGAATTAGACGAGTTCGGAGTTTACGATGCCGCAGGTAAGATGATTGTGCAGGAAAAGGTTGAAGTTAGCTTTATCCGGAAAATAATTCTTGATTTTCTATTTGATCTGAAGCATACCCGTGTGTTCCAGACAAGCCCGTATTATGAATATATTTATAGTTTTATGCACGAACATTATTTTTTGGGCTCCCTGCTCAAAAAAGCAGATTTTTACTATTACCGCGAACTGCTGGCCAACCGTTTAAACAGGCCCGATGCCAGGCTGGAAGCGTTTTACGGTGATCACCTTTTGAAAGCGGAGGCAGAATGGACCGAAGCCATACGAAGCCCGGTATCCGACGAGGTGTACAGTGCTTCGGGCGGGTGGTTTGATGCTCCTGAAGAAGAAATGAATAAAATTTATATGGTAGACAGGAGAGATAAAGAAAGTGCTATATATAACGAACTGTTGAATGACAGTTCCCTGCTAAAGGTTTCTTACCTGCTGTCTTCCAAATGGTATATGAGAAGATATGCTCTTCCCAACCTGTTCCGGATTCTTTTCCCGGGTTCTTCCCGCATAGCCGGCCAGCTGCTCCTGCTTTCCTGCTTTTTATTTTATAGTGTCCGGCTTTTTTCTTTGAGCTATCTGTGCCACCCCCTTTCTATAATTACGGGGATTTTGTTGGTAGTAGCTACTTTAAATTTTATAAATAGTCATGCTGCAGAATTAAAAAGAGTCTCGCGTTTTTGGGGAATTCATGTCTTTATTCCAAGGCTCTTTATCGCTATCGTAGCCGGGTGGGTCACCATCTCACTGGGTACCGATATCCTGGGCTTCAATGCCGGTGTGGACAAACTGACCCCGTTCCGGTCTTTTTTAGAGAACCGGGGAAATCTGTATATGGGCCTTGTCACCAGCCTGCTGGCAAGCATGTTTATCCTGGTGTTTTACCAGACCGGTAAGTACAACCCTTACGGGCAGGGACGAACGCGGGCCGGACTAAATAAACGCATGCGTAAAGAAAACTACAGGAACTACCAGTTCTCAAAACTTAAAAAGTCGCTGGCCTTGTTGCTAATTGGGTGGATATATTCATTTAGCATCGGCCTGTTTGTGTTTTCCTTATTTATTCTGGAGGGTGGTTTCCTGGATAACCTGTTTTGCTCCCCTCCGCGCAGAGAAATGCTGCTTTACACCATCTTTGCCCAGTTCATCGGGGTATTTATCCAACTAACATTTGAAGAGAAGCCTATGACAGAAGAGCTGTGACCACTACTGCATGTCTTACAATTTAAAGCCCAGCATCACCCCTGCCCGGTACACCGGCCACCATTCACCGGTTTTGTTGAGCGGGGCGCCTTCGGGGCGGTCATGACGTTGGCCGGTATTCCCATCATAATGTTTCATAAAACCCTGACCGAAACCTCCACCTACAGTGAAGTCCAGTGTTAATTTTTCGGACAGGTTAAACATGTATCCCGTCGATGCTCCCATCATTATATTGAAACCTGTCTGGTATCTGTTACGAATTTTGTATCCTTTATTACCCGGTTTACGAATCTTAAAAGCATCGATTACTGTTAAATTGGGACCTATATAGAACCCCTTTAGAGCCTCTTTTGGATAGTAATGAAACTCATTACTTATTAGGGCAGCTTTTACAGGATCACCTCTGAAGCTGTTCCAAAATGAGGCTGCTATATCAGCCTGATACGTCCATTTTTTGCTTACAGTCGTCTCAATACCTACATGAGGCACAAGCAATAGTGTTGCCGGAGCATTCCATTTGAATTGCGTCTGCCCATTCACAACATAACAATTAAGGAAGGATAGCGCAGTAACTATTTTAAAAATGGGTTTCATAATAATTTTTGAACAAATGTAATTAAATGAGCTGTATTATCAATGAGGGCAGATTAAGAATAGAGTCCTCTAATTAAGTAAAATTTCTCGTTATTGCATGCATATAGATATTTTCATTTATAGAATACTGCAAAAGAATCCGGGAATGTTTCTAAAGGGAGTATTATAAAATCTACTCCCGTTTTTTTTATTTTAATAGTGTTGTATACTCGGTTGCTTTATCGTAGTTTTGCGGGGCTTGAATTAGAAATAAACCACTGTCAAGCGTTCTTTTTGAGTAGTTCTTTTATTGTAGACCATGAATGAAAATCTTTCGGATGCATGTATTGCTATCATTGGATTAGGCTATGTTGGTCTTCCTTTGGCTGTAGAATTTGCTAGAAAATATCCGGTTGTTGGTTTTGATATTAATTCGGAAAGAATATCTGAATTACAGCATGGCCATGATCATACCCTTGAAATAAGTGATGATCTATTACAGTCAGTATTGATTTCTCAGAATAATATTGGACAATCTACTATTTGCGGGCTCCAATTCAGTGATAGCCTGGATTCTATTGCTGATTGTAATTATTATGTAATCACCGTTCCTACCCCTGTAGATAAGTACGATATGCCGGTGCTTACCCCCCTTTACAAAGCCAGTGAGACAGTAGGGGCAGTATTAAAAAAAGGTGATATTGTAGTATATGAATCTACTGTTTATCCCGGAGTAACAGAAGAAGAATGTGTACCGGTGCTGGAGAGGGTATCCGGTCTCAAATTCAATATTGATTTTTTTGCCGGTTATTCACCCGAACGTATCAACCCAGGAGACAAAGAAAGAACTGTGGCCAATATTCTCAAAGTAACCTCAGGCTCCACGCCTGAAGTAGCAGAGAAGGTAGATGCATTGTATCGTTCGGTTATTACGGCAGGTACGCATAAAGCTCCTACTATCAAAGTTGCGGAAGCCGCAAAAGTGATAGAAAATGCCCAGCGCGACATCAACATTGCATTTATGAATGAGCTGGCTAAGATCTTTAACCGATTGGGCATTGATACCGATGATGTGCTACAGGCAGCGGGCACCAAATGGAATTTCCAGAAGTATAAACCCGGTTTGGTAGGTGGCCATTGTATAGGTGTAGATCCTTTTTACCTGGCACGTAAAGCACAGGAATCGGGTTATTACCCTGAAATTATCCTGGCGGGGCGCAGAATGAATGACGGTATGGGAGAATATGTGGCACATGAAGTGGTGCGGCTTATGATTCAGAAAGATATACCCGTAAAAGGAGCAAAAATCCTCGTACTGGGCATTACCTTTAAAGAGAATTGTCCTGATGTCAGAAATACCAAAGTGGTAGACATATTGAATACCCTGAAAACATATGGACCCGAACTGACTGTTTTTGATCCCTGGGCTTCTTCTGAAGAAGTGAAAAACCAGTATGGTTGGGGTTGCACCCGGTTTTTGACGGGCAGTGAAAAATATGATGCCCTGGTTTTGGCTGTGGCTCATAAAGAATTTATAAACATGGATTTATCAGAACTTCGGAAAGAGAAAAGTATGGTTTATGATGTGAAGGGAGTATTACCACGGGAACGGGTGGATGCAAGATTATAAGGAATGTACATATATAGATGAAAGAATATTATTGTTTTGAAATTCAAATAGTTGCAGAGTTATCAAAAACCTGTAACGAGACTCGGGTATAGCCTTAGCAGTTTCTGCTAAGGAAAATATACTTTTACCTGGCAAAGTCAATTAGCCGAAAAAGATTATACTATAATAAAAAACGCATGAAAACTATTTTAATAACCGGTGCAGCAGGATTTATCGGGTATCACCTTAGTGAAAAGTTACTAAAAGAGGGATATAAGGTTGTGGGGATAGATAACATTAATGATTACTATGATGTCAATCTGAAGTATGCCCGTTTAGATGAATTGGGAATTGATAGAGAGGCTTCGTCGAATTTTAACAATCATTTACTTTCTTCAAAATACGGAGAATCCTTTTGTTTTATACGAATGAATCTCGAGGACCGGGTGGAGCTACCACGACTTTTCGAAAAATTTTCTTTTGATTGTGTTATTAACCTGGCTGCACAGGCCGGAGTACGGTATAGTATTGAGAATCCTATGGCTTATATAGACAGTAATGTTGTAGGATTTGTTAATCTTTTAGAATGTTGCCGTCATAATAATATAAAGAAATTGCTTTATGCCAGCAGTTCAAGTGTATATGGGAATTCCGTTGATGTTCCTTTCTCAACAGAACAAAGAGTGGATAACCCTATAAGTCTATATGCAGCTACAAAAAAAAGCAATGAATTGATGGCCTATACCTATAGTCATTTATTTAATATTGAGACTATTGGCTTACGGTTTTTCACTGTTTATGGGCCTTGGGGCAGACCAGATATGGCCATGTTTCTTTTTACCGATGCTATTTTAAACAACAGACCCATAAAAGTGTTTAACAATGGAGATTTATCAAGGGATTTCACATATATCGATGATATAATCAAGGGAATTATATTGATTATTCGTGGTGAAAATAAAGAAGAGAAATACCAGCTATTTAATATCGGTAATAGTAAACCGGTTCAACTTCTTCAATTTATTGAAGAAATTGAAGCTGCAATAGGTAGGAAGGCTCAAAAAATCATGATGCCTATGCAGCCAGGAGATGTTAATCAGACTTGGGCAGATGTAAATAGATTGAAAGAACTGTATGGATATAATCCTGATTTTCCGATACAGAATGGTATAAAAAAATTTGTAATGTGGTACAAAAGTTACTATGAAATAGAATTATGAGTGAAAGTTTAACACAAAAAACTTTTAAGGGTTTTTTTTGGCAGTTTGGAGGTAGTATATTTCAAACTATATCACAATTTGGAGTATTAATGATATTGGCCAGATTAATTTCTCCATCGGATTTTGGTATAGTTCAATCTGCATTAATTGTTATTGGTTTCTCTAAATTAGTGAGCCAGATGGGGGTAGGCCCCGCATTAGTTCAGAAAACCGATCTTACATTATTACATATTAGAGCAGGGGCAACTCTTTCCCTTATTTTGAGCTTTTTGTTTTCGCTTATTGTTTTTTTTTCTTCTGGATTATTAAGTGATTTCTTTAAAATGCCGGAACTACAAAAAGTGCTTAAAGTAGTATCAATTCTTTTTATAATTGAAGGAGTTACTACAGTTTCTCAATCGTTGTTACTTAGAGAAATGAAGCAAAAAATATTGGTACAAATTGACTTTATTTCTTATTTGGTAGGATACGGCGGAGTAGCAATAATATTGTCTTTTTATGGTTTTGGCATGTGGTCTCTTATCATGGGACAATTGATCCAGTCTTCACTAAAATGCTTTCTTTCTTTTGTAAAGAGTAATCACTCCATAAAGCCTTATTGGGGTAAACATGAAGTAAGTGATTTACTGTATTTTGGAGGAGGATTTACGATTGCCAGGCTTTTTAATTATTTGGCAACTCAAGGGGATAATATTGTTGCAGGGCGCTATCTGGGAGCTGACGCATTAGGTGTTTATAGCAGAGCATATTCTATTATGGTCAAACCTGTTAGTTTGATCGGAGATTCTTTAGATAAGGTATTGTTTCCTGCGATGGCTGCTCGCCAAAATCAACCTGATAGATTAATTGAAGCATTTATTAATGGTTCTAAGATGATCACGTTCTTATGTATCCCTATTTCCTGTGTGGTTATTTTCAGCTCAAATGAGATAATTAATGTTATGCTCGGTAGTAATTGGGGAGAAGCGATAATTCCTCTTCAGATTTTAACAGCTGGATTAATTTTCAGAATGGGGTATAAAATGGGAGATTGTTTATCAAGAGCAACGGGAAATGTATATAGTAGAGCAAAGCGCCAATTTGTTTATGCTATTTGTGTGATTGTAGCGTGTTATATTGGGACTAACTGGGGAATAACGGGTATTTCTTACGGGACTCTACTTGCGGTTACAATGAACTATATACTAATGATTCATTTAAGTTTAGTTATTTTAAATATAAATTGGGTATATTTTCTAAAAAGAACTTTACAAGAGGTTCCTATAGCAATTATGTTGGCTGCATTCTATATTGGAATTGTTACTTCAGTTAGATTATTTGTAAAGTCGGATATTTTTATATTACTATTATCTTATAGTATTTATGGAATAATTCTAATGATGTTATTCTATTATTTTTCTCATAGATTAAGTTTCATAGATATTCTGCCTTTTAAAGGATTTATTAAAAAGTTTACCAAACAATAATTGTATGGCTTTAAAAATTGTTGAAAAATTACTAAATGATTTCAATTCCTGTGATATAAACTACTGTCATTGGAAAAGTAATGAGCATTTAGATGCAGCTATTAACGGGGATACTGATTTGGACATTTTATTTGAAGTAAGTCAAAAAAAAAATGTAATTGAAATCCTAGAGAGAAATAATTTCCACTTATTTGAAGCAGTTTGGTATCGAAAATATTCTGGAATTGTAGATTATATTGGTTTTGATAAAGAAAAGGGAAAAATTGTTCATGTTCATACTCATTTTAAATTGGATATCGGAGAAGTAGGAATAAAAAGCTATCATTTGCCCTGGGAAAGCTTGATTTTACATCATAAACATTTTGATCCTAATTTCAACATTTATAAATCTTCCCCTGAGATTGAATACCTCCTTTTGATCGTAAGAACTGCTTTTAAACATGATTTAACGGACACCAAAATAAATCAAAAAATTGCAAAACATTTTGAATTAGAAGCTAAGTGGTTATATAATCAAGTTGATTTTGAGAAACTTAAGTCTATTTCTCTGGAAATATTGGATGATAAAATAACATTTTTAGTTGAGGAAATCAGATTTAAAGAAAGATATGATGAGAAACTTTTTGTCTCTCTAAAGAAATTATTGCAACCTTTCTTCTCCAAAGACAGAATTTTATCTCCTACCAGGGTAGTTTTTCTTAAAGTAGTACATCTGGTAAAACGTCTGCAAGTTAAATGTCTAAGGTTATTAAAGTTCCCAATAAGAGTTTCAAAAAGGAGCCTTCCTCATGAAGGAATTATAGTTTGCTTAATGGGATCAGATGGGGCTGGGAAGTCTACTCAAACAAAAGAAATCACACAAGAATTATCGAAAAAGGTTGATACTTTATTTATGTATATGGGTTCAGGTAATGGTTCAAAAAGCCTCCAAAGAGAAATAATTGACACTATTATCAGTTTTGGAATAAAGAAAAGAAAATCCTCCAATAAATTGAAGAGTAATACAGATAAAGAGACGTCATCAACAGATATTTCAAAAAAAGGTTTATTTAGACAGTTTGTAATTTCTCTTAGAGCAGTTTCCTTGGCTTACGAGAAAAAGAATAGACTGAATCGTATTTATAAGGAAAAAAAATCGGGGAAGATAATAATTTGTGATCGTTATCCCCAAACCAGTATATTAGGTTACAATGATAGCCCAAGGTTATATTCAAATATAAAAAGTACAAATATTATCTTGAGAGCTATGGCAAAATATGAATTTTCTTGTTATGAAAAATCAAAAGAAATTTATCCCGATTTGGTAATAAAATTAATTGGCTCCATTGAAGTGCTGCATAAAAGGAGGCCAGAAATGACGATAGATGAAATAAATAAAAAACAAAATGGAATTATAAATCTTCCATTTGATTTCCCTACAGAGGTATTAACGATAGATATTGACCGGCCGATTCATGAAATAAAGGGCGATATATTGTATGCCTTATCTCAAAAGATAAAATAATTATGTCGATTTTAAAGAGCTTGAAATATAGAATAAATAAACTATTTACGCCAATAATTAATTTAAGAGATCAGATAGTTGATATATCTCTGATAGATTCTTTAGAACAATATAAAAAAGAAAAAGTGCTTCTTAAAATTCCCATTAAAAGGTGCGTTCTAGGAATGTTTTGGAAATTAGATGAAACGAACCCTTTTGTTCAAAGCATGATTCAAAGTGATTATTCCATTTTGCGCAAGTATTACGAAGAATTTCAACCTTCTAATGTCAATGAATTGTTTAATTTAGATTTGCAAAATGATTATGGAAGAATGGATGCTTATTCTTATTCTCTTCCTTGGAATAGTGACTCTCCTCAATTTATGCTTAGAAGAAGGAAAGAAGTAGCAGTTAAAGAAAATAAACAAAGAAGTGGAGAGAACTTATCTCTTTTTGAGGGAGGCCATACAGATTTCGGGCCTGTTAGTGAAAATAAGTTAAGTATCGAAATCTCTCGTTTGGCTGAACTTTATTTGTCAATTCAAAAACATGGATTTAAAGAAGATCTCAATAAAAATGATGGTGGAATAAAAGGGTATTTTTTGTTAAATAGTGACCGCGAGTGGAGATTCTACATTAACGGAGGAAAACATAGAGCATATGTTTTAGCTGCGTTAGGGCATAAAGAAATACCTGTTGTGCTTAATCACAGCATTCAAACAGTTAAAGTAGATAAAATTGACCAGTGGCCACAAGTTGCTAATCGCAATTATAATCATTATAATGCTCAATTAATATTTGAGCGTTTCTTTAATTAAAGAAATTTGAAAGGGCAGTTCTGGAGAACGATGAATTTTTAATTATAAAAATATGATCAAGAAGATTTACAAATTATTGTATAAAAACTTAATAAGTGCGAATAAATATGCGAAAAAATCAGGAGTTGTTTTTGGCAATAATTGTAAGTTTTTGACAAAAAAATTTGGGAGTGAACCTTATTTGATAAAGATAGGAGATGATTTTTATTCATCTTCCAATGTTCAATTTATTACTCATGATGGTTCTGTAAATGTTCTCAGGAATAAGTATGAAAATTACAACAATATTGATATCTTTAAACCAATAGTGATAGGGAATAATGTATTTTTAGGTTATGGCACGGTAATTTTACCCGGAACTATTATTGGAGATAATGTTATAGTTGGGGCTTATAGTGTAGTAAAGGGAGAGCTTATATCTGATAGTGTTTACGCTGGAATACCTGCTAAATATATTTGTTCTCTGGATGAATATACTTATCGAAATAAGAGTTTTTTCATCCCCACGAAAAGAATGAATTATAGGGAGAAAAAAGAATACATATTAAATTGGGTTAAGACTAATTATCCCGAGTTTTAACTATTTTTAAATTTAATGAGACATATATTATATATTTTATTAGTATTATTTGTGTCATCACTTATAATATTTGATCTTGACACAAATGTCCAATATAGTAATATGGCTAATATATTACTTTTGGGAGGAGTATCTATCGAAATGTTAATTACTAGAGATATTAGAATATTTAGGCAAAATATTATTGCTAAACATTACTTATTCTTTTTAATATTTTCTTTTTTCAGTATAACATGGGCTGTAAACTATGATTTATCTATTAGCTATTTTAATAGGTTAATAGTTGCGTATCTTGACATTGTTATTATTTATTATATTATTTCCAAATATAATATTCAAAATTCAATACTTATAGGGATACTTATCGGTACTTTGTATAATTATTTGATTGCTTTCAATATCTTAAAACCCAATTTTGAAACTTACGAGTTTGGAAGATTCTTGGGCTCTGTTGGAAACCCCAATAAATTATCAAGAATATTAATTTTAAATCTTTTTGTTTCATTGTTTTTCTTGAGGAGGGATAATAATAGCTTTTTTAAAATAATTATTGTTGCCAATATTCTACTAACTTTTTATTTAACATTTCTTACTGTTTCTAAAAAAGGAATGTTTTTGATCCCACTTATTATATTGCTATCGGTAGATTATCGAAAAATCAAGATAAAAAAAATATTGTCTTATTCTGTGCTAATTATTATTTTCTTTAGTCTCTTAGTTAGACTCGTTCCGGATGAGATTAAGACAGAATTTTATGAAAAAAATATCTATAGAATTGAAAGTTTTTTTTCCGGAGTATCCGGCCATACGGGTGATGATAGTACATATGCTAGAATGATTTTAGTAAAAGATGGAATTAAATTATTTTATGAGAATCCTATCATAGGTGTGGGATTAAATAATTTCAGGGTTTTTTTAGGAAAGTATGCTCATAACAATTACTTGGAAGTTGCAGTAAATACTGGGATTATTGGATTTGTGCTTTTTTATATTATATATTTTCATTTGTTTAAAAATGTAATTAAAGTTAATGATAAGATATTAAGAAGATTACTTGTATCTGCCATAGTTGTTATCTTGATAATGGATTTCACCACTGTAACATATTTTGATAAATTAGTTATTATCTTCTTAGTGTATATTTATTCCATCTCTAAAAACACTAAATCTCTTTCAGCATAAATAAAAAGATGAAGCAGAAAGTATTGTTTGTGATGCATGAGCTAAGACTAGGAGGAGCTGAAAGAGTAATGACTAATATTGCTAATAATTTCTCAGATGAGTATTACGAAGTCCACTTTTGTCTGTTCAAAAATAAAGGGGAGTTAGTAGGTGAGTTAGATAAAAGGATTAATTTACATATTTTGAACTCTTCACGTGTAATGTTTGGGGTATTTAAGTTGGCTAAGCTAATCGTTCGGCTCGAGCCTATTATGGTACTTTCAAGTATTACTCATATCAATCTATTATTATCCTTAATGAAGATTATCCCTGGACTTAAAAAATACTATATGGGTGTTAGAGAAGTTAATAACCCTTCTATACGCGCAAAGTATTTAAGAAAGTCAAAAATGATGGATTTATTATATTCGAAAACTATAAATAATTTGGATTTTATTATTGCTCAATCAAATTATATGAAGAAAGATTTGATGAGAACATATAGAGTAAATCCAAATAAAATAAAGGTTATAAATAATCCAATTGATGTTGAAGTTATAGATAATCGATTAAAAGAATCATTAAATGCGAAGCTGTTTGATAATAATAAAATAAATGTTTTATCAATTGGGAGTTTGAAGAAACAAAAAAACTTCTCATTTCTAATTGAAACATTTCAGTATTTAAGTGATAAATTTCATTTGTACATACTTGGGGATGGGCAGGAATATAATTTGTTAAAAGATTTAATAGAAGGGAAAAATTTGCAAGATAAAGTTACTTTACTGGGTAAGGACAAAAATCCGTATAAATATATAGATCAGGCAGATCTTTTTTGTTTAACATCTTATTATGAAGGATTCCCTAATGTAATTATAGAAGCAAATTATTGTGGTAAGTTTGCTTTGGCAGTACGAGTTCCTGGTATAGATGAGGAAATAATAACAGAAGGTATAAATGGCTCTTTATTAGATGAATTTGATAAAAAAAAATATGCAAATGAGATCGAATATAGTGTGAATGTGGTTAGAGATAAAAGTAGAATCAAATCAACTATAAATAAGTATCGTATTGAAAATATTATTCAAGAATATAAAAAATTAGTACGGAGTAATGAAAGTACTGTATATCATAAATAAAAGAACTAAAACATCTATTCCTTTAGTGTGGGCTGAATTTATAAACAAAATTTACCCGGATAAGAGAGTGACTGTATATTCATTAAGGGAGATGTTAAAAAAAATGTTTTCTCTTAAACGTTACTTTAATATTGTTCATGGTCATCATGCCAAATCAATGTATATATATTTATTAATCAATAAATTTATAAAGCTGAAAACCATATACACTATACATGGATCATATAAATATTTATCTTCTCAAAATAAAAGAATAACAAATTATATATTTAGAGAAGCTGACCATATAGTATTTGTAAATAAGGCTTTGTTTGATGCTATTCCTGAAAAACAAAAAAAAATAATAGGAGATAAGTATTCTATAATTTTAAATGGAGTCGACTATAAGTATGACTTTAGATTAATTGATGTATATAATAAATATAGTATCAATGATTCAGATATAGTTCTTTTTCATCCGGCAAGATTTGTTAAAGAGAAAAATCATGTCAATCTCATTAAATCTTTTAAGAAAGTTTCCTTATTACACCCTAACGTAAAACTAATATTAGCGGGAGACGGAAAGTTAAGAGAAGAAATAAGGAAAACTATTGAAGAAAATGATCTTGAACAAAAAGTAAAATTGATAGGAATTATTCATAGAGAGGAGGTTTTTAATTTTTTAGACCGGTGCCAGCTATTTTTAATGCCATCTTTCTCAGAGGGGTTAAATGTTTCGTTTTTAGAAGCCTTTTCTAGAAAATCTAATATCTTGGTTAGTAATATTGAGCAATTTACATTTCCCTTACAACATTATAATATTAATCCAGCGGATAATAATATTATTCTAGTGGATCCATATAATTTGAAATCAATAGAAGATGGTTTAATTTCTGCTTTGTCATTGCAGCGATTAAAATCAGAAGTAAATACGTGCTTTAGTTTAGAAAAAATGATAGAGAAATATTGTATGATATACGAGAGTGTACTAAAAAATAAATTGTAATGATTGGTAATTTTCTATCAGGTTTCGAAAACCTAGGAGGTAAATATGTTAGTTGGAAAAATAACCATGAACTAAATTTAGTACTAAACGGAGAATCTGATTTAGATATTTTTATTCCCTTTGAGCATAAACCCCTCTTTGTTGATATAGCAAAAAGAGAAAATTGGATTTTAGTTAAGAATCCTATAGCAGAATATCCTGAAGTATACCATTTTTATGCCATAGGTAAAAACTTAGAAGTTTATCATCTCCATGTTTACTTTAAAGTGATAACAGGCGAAAGCTGGCTAAAAGAATATATATTTCCTTTGGACGATTTTCTAATAAAAAACAGAGTACTGCATTCATCAGGTATTTACATACTTAATGGAGAAGCTCAATCTTTTTTATTCGTTTTACGGCATTTTATCAAAGGAGGGTCTTTTTTTTCCAGATTTTTATATAAAAAAGAATTACCTTCTTATCAACAGGAGTGGGATTTGTGTAAATCAAAATTTACCCCCAGTGCTCAAAATACTTTTATTGACTTTACAAAATATTTGCAGGGCTCAGGAATATCCGATGAATTAAGTCTTCCGGATATTGTTGTTGCAAAAGCTGTTAGAGATGAGTTAGCAGGTTTTTTGAGGCTACCCAAATCTCAACTTTCCCTATTGCGTCTGGAAAGCTTTGGAAACAGGCTTTTAAACAAGCTTTTTTATAAAAGAAAGAAGGTATTATATAATGGATTTATCCTTGCTTTTTCAGGTGCTGATGGAGTTGGAAAATCTACAATGTCGGATAGTATAGGAAATATGTACAAAAGTTTTTTGACGGTTAAAAGAGTACAATTAGGACGGCCTCAAAGTGCCTGGGTTGATACTATAAGAAAGATTTTAAGGAAGCCGGAAAAAATCAGTATAAAAACTCAAAGTAAAAGTAATAAAATAACATTCATTAAAGCTTTTTCTGCTACTTATTTAGCTTATTTACGATTCAAAGCAGCTGGTAAGGCTCAGAAGTACAGACAAAGTAATTACCTTATTATTTCTGATAGATGGCCTACTTTGGAGTATAACAAGATGGATGGCCCTAAACTAAATATTAAGAATATAAGTGGTTTCTACAGGATACTCGCAAAGATAGAAAAGTATTATTATGAAAAATTGACTTCCTCAGATTTAAGTATAATTCTCACTGTCCCTATAGATATAGCAGTTGAAAGAAACAGGAGACGAATTAAGGAAGATAAAGAAACAGATGAGGAAATCGTGGAGAGGCATCTACAGAATATGAGCCATAATCCCAAGTCTAAAGAAATTATAAGATTTGATAACAATGGAGATTTAGTTGAAAAGAGATATGAAATTGTACAATTAATACAACAAAGATTATTTGTTGATATATAGAATGATTATTGAATTTTTTGGATTTCCCGGTAGTGGTAAAACTACAATCTGTAACAAGTTTGTTAAGAAAATTAACAAGAATAAAAATAAAGTAATCCGGGGCACATTTGATCATTTAGGGTTGATAAAAAGGTCTGTTTATAAATTGTTTTATTCAACTCTGTGCCTATTTATTAGTCCTTCTTTTTATTTTAAAAATATACAGTTTTTCTTTAAAATATCTGTAAAAAGGAAAATCATGATAGGTGATTTTTTAAACATGACCTATTTATATTCCAGGTATTCAATACTTAAACATTCCAAAAAGATCATTGTTTTCGACCAAGGTCTTATTCAGGCGTACTGGTCCATATTAGTGTTTGCAGAAGATGGTGAGAATTATGATTATCAGCACCTTTTTAAAAACCTGGACACAGTAGTTATATTAGAAATGGACCAAAAACAAAATGTTGAAAGGCTCTTTTCCAGGAAAGATCAGCGAAGCAGGGTTCAAAAGCAATTTGAAAATATAGAATTCTATTTTAACAAATTTTTAACTGTAAAAAAAATAATAGAGGAATTAGACTTCTTAAACAAACTTTATCTTAATTCAGAGAAGAAACCTAAAAAAAACGCGAAAAGAATAAAAAAGAATATTAAATATGCTTGATATAATTTTTCTGGGTGGGGAAGATGTAAGTGCACGGATTGATATAGTAGAGGTGTTGAATCAAAAAGAATGCAACGTGACAATTCTGGGATCAGAAGACCGCACTATTTTTGATAGCCACCAAATTTCATATAAAAATATTCATATAAACAGAGAGTTAAATATCCTGGATGATATTAAAACAATTTTTGAGATCAGGAGAGTTCTTAAGAAAACGAAGAATACAACTATAGTTCATGCTTTTGATACCAAGTTAATTATTTATCTTCCATTTGCAGCTTTAGGATTAAGGAATATTAAAACAGTCCGGACAATAAATGGGATGGGCAGAATTTTCTCGGGAGACAGTTTTAAAAATAAGATATTGCAGGGCATATATATATTTATTCAAAAGCTTATAAAAAACAGGGTAGATTATACCATATTTCAAAATACAGACAATTATAAATTTTTCGAAAAAAGAAATATGGTTAATCGGGCTTCTTGCAAAGTGGTTAGAGGAAGCGGAATTAACCTTAAGAAGTTCCAATCTTCTATTTCAGAAAAAGAGGAATTGGCAAAAACGCTTGATATTAATATGCGAATTCCAACGATAATCTTAGTAAGTCGTTTGATAAGACAGAAGGGAGTTTTGGAATATCTGGAAGCAGCTAAGTTGATTAATGAAAAGAATCAAGAGGCTAACTTTCTTCTTGTGGGGCAGATTGATACTAATCAGGACGCAATTTCAATCAATGAGATAGAGAACTATTCGCCCTATGTTAATTACTTGGGGAGAAGAAATGATATAAGGGCTCTTCTCTCTATATGTGACATATTCGTTCTTCCCTCCTACTATAGTGAGGGTGTACCAAGAGTTTTGCTTGAAGCAGCAGCTATGAAACTGGCTCTTCTGACTACTGATATGCCTGGGTGTAATGATGTAGTTGTAGACGGATTTAACGGGAAAATAATCAATATAAAAGATACCTTAGATCTGGTAAATAAACTTCGGTTAGTTATGTCAGATAAAGACGAATTGCAAACTATGAAGATAAACTCTTCAATACATGTTCAACAGTTCAGCTTAGACAATGTTGCTTCGGAATATTTTAATATATATAAAGATTTAATAAATAAACAATTATGATACCATTCTCACCGCCATTTATCAATGATAAAGTAATAGATGAAGTTGTTGACTCTTTGAAGTCGGGCTGGATAACAACCGGTCCTAAAGTGAAAGAGCTGGAACAGGAAATAAAGAAATTTTCAGGGGCAAAAGAAGTTCTATGTGTAAATTCCTGGACATCCGGAGCTATATTGATGTTACGTTGGTTAGGACTCAAAGAAGGTGATGAAGTAGTGGTTCCCGCATATACGTATAGTGCGACAGCTTTGGCGGTTTATCATGCCGGCGGTACACCTGTAATGGTTGATGTGACAGAAGATTTTAACATTTCTGTTGATAGTATTCGTAAAGCGATAACAACAAAGACGAAGGCGATACTTCCTGTTGATATTGCTGGTTTCCCTTGTGATTATGAGGAAATAATGAAGTTGGTTAATGAAGAAGAGGTACGAAGACTTTATAAGGCGGAGTCAGAAGTACAGGAAAAGATAGGAAGAATAATGGTTATTAATGATGCAGCTCATTCATTAGGAGCCACTTATTCAGAGGGTGTGCGTACAGGAAACGAGACCGATATAGCTATTTTTTCACTGCATGCGGTCAAAAATGTAACGACTGCAGAGGGTGGTGCAATCTGTCTGAATTTGCCGGAGCCATTTAACAATGAGGAATTATATAAGCAATTACGCCAAATGAGCCTGAATTGTCAAACAAAAGATGCTTTCTCAAAGTCTAAGGCAGGAGGCTGGCGATATGATATTACAGGTTTAGGAATGAAAATTAATATGGCCGATATTAATGCTGCCATAGGTCTCGCACAAATGAGAATATATCCGGAGCTATTGAAAGAGAGAAAAAGAATTTTTGATAAGTATAATGTTGCATTTTCAAACGAACAATGGGCTATAGTTCCGCCATCCGTTGTTAAGGGGAAAGAAAGCTCTTACCATATATATGCATTAAGAGTTAAAGACATAAATGAAGAACAAAGAGACAAAATCATAGAAGAGATTGCCAAAGCCGGAGTTGCAGTGAATGTCCACTTTATCCCTATGCCCATGCTTACATTTTTCAAAGAGAAAGGTTATAAAATTGACGATTATCCGCAGGCGTATAATAATTATAAGGGTGAAATCTCATTGCCTATATATCCTCAGCTTACTGACTCTCAAGTTGATTATATTATTGAGGTTGTAAAAAAATCATATGATGTAATCATAATCCAGGAATGAAAAGAATATTTGATATTGTTACGAGTTTTACCGGGCTTTTACTTTTAAGCCCCGTATTCCTTTTTCTTGCAGTCTGGATTAAGTTAGGTTCTAAAGGTCCTGTTTTTTATAGACAAACCAGGGTAGGAAAAAACAATAAGGATTTTCAGATATATAAATTCAGATCAATGTATATTGATTCGGATAAAGGCGGATTAATAACAATTGGAGGACGTGATCCCAGAGTAACAAGGTCAGGTTATTATATAAGAAAGTATAAATTGGATGAATTTCCTCAACTCATTAACGTTATTAAGGGAGAAATGAGCATTGTAGGCCCAAGGCCTGAAGTAAGAAAATATGTAAACTTATATACCAAGGAGCAATTAAGAGTATTAGAAGTTAGACCTGGAATAACCGATATCGCATCTATCAAATATAGAAATGAAAATGAACTTTTAGAAAAAGCAGATGATCCTCATAAGATGTATGTAGAGGTTATTATGCCTGATAAGTTAAAATATAATTTAGAGTACATAAAAAATTCATCATTTTTATATGATCTGAAGTTGGTATTTTTAACATTTAAAGAAATAGTAAACAAGTGATCCTATTGATACTTTAAAGAGAATTTTATTAATAAACTCGTAAGATATTTGTAATCAAATATTTATTTGTTATTTTAGCTTTAAAATAATAAATATACTATAATATAAAGCAAATATCTATGAATAGCGAAATAGAAAAAATATTTGAGCGATACAAAAAAAGGAAAGAATTCAACGCTACGAATAAAAATCCCGGTAATCATTATTATAATCATTACTCCCGGTCTGAGAGAGAATTGAAGTATAGTAAAATAATCAAAAATAAATTTGATACAATTGATCAGATAAAATTAATGGAGGTTGGAGCGGGTTTTGGAGGCAATTTACTTACATTTAAAAGAATTGGGTTGGAATGGGAATATATGCATGCTAATGAATTATTGCCTGAAAGGTTTGAGCGATTGAAAAAATCATTCCCGGGAATTAGCACATATCAAGGAGATGCCTGTGAACTTGATATTAGCTTACATAGTACATTTGACATTGTTTTACAATCTACTGTATTTACTTCTATTTTAGATAGCGATTTTAAGGAAAAATTAGCAAATAAAATGTGGTCACTACTAAAACCTCAAGGAATTATACTATGGTATGATTTTGCCTTCGATAATCCGGAGAATAGTGATGTAAAAGGAATTAAAAGAAGAGAAATAAAGTCACTTTTCAACGAGTCTAAAAATATCACTTTCTATAGAACAACTTTAGCCCCTCCAATTGGAAGAAGAGTAAAGAATTTTTATCCCTACATAAATTTTTTTCCTTTTTTAAGAACACATTTAATTGCGGTGATTGAGAAATAAATTGTTCGTCTTGTAGATTGTAAAAATTAATATCACATTCTTTTACTTATTTGTATTGACCGGGCTTCGTTATATTATTTTTAGAGTATCATTCATTAAGTAAACTGTCGGCTTTAATCTCTTCAATCTGATGTATTTTGTCTTTGGAACTCGTGTTTTCTATTGTTTTCGAAACGATATCAGGTTGTTTAAATAATAATATAATGAGAAAGAAATACATAATGAAGTAAGCGGTTAGTGCAAAAATAACAGATTGAATATATTGTTTTGTTCTATTTAAAAACATAGTGAGTAAAGCTGCTCCAAAGCCAAAAAAATAAAACAAGTAAGCTAGAGTAGCTATACCAGTAAGGAGATAAATGGATAGGTCATGAGAGTTTTTCCCAATCAAATCAATATCATTCACTAATAATTCGGCGATAATACTTATAAAGGATTTAAGCTCTTCGACTTTAAAAAATCCTAACGCTGCAATAATAGCTAGTACTCCAATTTGAACTTCCTTTTTAAAAGAAGTTTCATCGGGGTTATTTTGATTATGTGTAGGTTGTTCAGCCATTTAGTCTTGTGCTATTCTGTTATATATATTAAAAAGTAATTTACCACCAGTGTATGCCCCTACCGCTTGAATTAAGTTAGGAATTAATTCAGCAATTGCACCTGCGAATTTTATTTGAGGCATAAAGACCTCTCCAATGAAATAGATTACAATCATAGACATTACTCCCAATGCCGGATATATATATTTCAATGTTTTTGTTTTTCCTTTTGCATAGCCACACAAAAAACCTTCTACACCTTTAGCCAATAGAGTTAATGGGGAAAATATAGCAAACCCTAGTAAAATGTCGGCAAGTGCTGAACCAATTCCACCAGCTATAAACCCTCCTACTCTACCTAGTAAAAGTCCGGAAAAAACTACAGCTACATCTCCAAAATTAAAATATCCTGTCGATGGAAGCGGCAATCTTATAAACATTGTTGTAACCGTCACGATAACAACAAAGCCAACTAAACGATACCATTTTATTTTTTTCATATTCTATTTATTTAAATGATTGTGTTTAATACGATTATCTATAAGCTCTCCTAAAATTTCACTTTGTTCAAGAATATAAAAAATGAATGTGAGCATCAATATTATATTTTTATGAAATAAAACTTTCAGATTCTTAAACGAGATTTTATAGGTTAATTGAAATTCCGGAATTGTTTTTACAAGAATAATATTGTTTTCAAAACGGGATGTAGCTTGGAGCAATAACGTACGCGTCAAAATAAATACTTTCAAATATTTGATTGAGATTGGTAAAGAAACAATATCATTAATTGTTACTGATAAAATTAATAATTCTATGGTTAATACTGTATTTATTAATAAAATACTCGTTCTACCCCCTAAACAGAGCCAATAATTGAGGCAAGTGACTGAGAATTCATTACAGCCATAGTTAAATCCGAAATATGAAACCAAAAGCCACGTAAGAAAATATATGAAAAGAATAAAAGTAGCGAACTTGAACCAATAATGGGCCAATTTAAAATAAGTATTCCTCCCCTTCAATGTGAGGAACAAGAGATTTATAAAAATGAAATAGCCAGTTTGAATTATCCAATTCTCAATAAAAACGTAACATATCAGAATGAAAAATGTTATTGATGCTAAAAACAAAAAAGTTACTTTAGTTATAGAGTTCATGCAATATTGGTGATTGAATTATTTGCTTTTGTAAATTTTATGGATTGAGTTATAATATTTGAATCTATATTTTCTTCATTATGACTAACAATAATTATGGACATATTTTCTGTTAACAAGTCTTGTACAAAATCATTTATTGTTAAAAATTGGTCTATTTCATCTAAAACGAAAACTATTTTCAAATTTTGAAAGTAATTAAAATTCAAATAGTTCCTTTTTAAATTATTCAAACTTTCAACTAGGGTAGCAAAAGAATTTTGGCATCTCTTCAGACCTTTATAATATGATTTAATGATGTAGTATTGAACAGATATATCCTGTTCCGTATGATAATATAGAAACTTATTTTCTGATACTTTGTCTAACTCAGGCAAAATGACATTTTTGATAAAAGAAGATTTTCCAGTGCCATTATCTCCTGTTAATAAGTAATTCTTCCCAAATGAGAAATCCAGATTGGATAACAGGTTTGCTTGCAAAGAGCTATTTAAAAAGTATTTTCCTTTTTTTAGAGTAAGATAGATATCATCAGTCATTTGTAATAATAATTTCTTTGCCCTTGTTTTTTTCTTCTTCAATCATTTTCATTATTTCAATCTTCTTTTCAGAATTGAGAGAAGTAAAAAAATTTCTAAATCTCAATTTTTGTGCTGTAGAATTTAATGAAATTAAAGCAGTTAAAATTAATTTCTGTCCATAAGAAAGTTCTGATATTAAACTATTTATCATTAATTCCTTTCCGGTAATATTATTGAATGAATTAACGATGTTCTTCATATTTTGTTCCTTGATATTGTAGAGAATCATTTCCTCCTTTACAAGTCCCGTGGTTATTGAAGGTACTGTACCGTCGATTAATAAATAATCCTCTGTATATGCTTTGATGAATTGTTTAACCTTTCTCATATTTTACATAGTTTAGATTGTGTTTTTTTCTATTAATTTCCATTTTTTACTACTAATTGATACAATTGGCTCATAAATATCTTCATTCGTTCGTAAAACTCCTGTGAATTCCAGGCCCGGTAATATCGAAGGTTATAGATTACCAATTCTTCAACGTATTTTTTTTCAGAATCAAGTTGTACCTGATAGGCTATTCCACGACAAAGCATTTGATAGAAAAATAATAGAAGTTTATCTACATCACGTTGCCCGTATCTGAAAGATTCGTAATCGAAGGATTCACTTAATTTAATGGTATTTTGAGTAAGGGAAAAACCCCTACGATACATAAAAAAACCCCCTTCTACAATAAATGAATATGATTCAGGTACTTTCATATAAGTCCTACCTTTTACATCTAAAAATTCATATTCCTTACCGTCGAACGTATGCTCTATGTGAAGAGTTTTGTTTCTTAGAATATTGATTACCGGGCTTTCATGTGCTGTTGATTTTAAAAAAATACTGATATGTTGATTATGTTCCCAAAAGGGTACATAAACAATAACCATCCTATCCATCAATTCTTTTTTATCAACTGGATCCGAAACTGCTTCATAAATCCAGTTCTTATGTTTTTGTTCGACGGCTTCTAATTTTTTGGCTCTGTAATTGGGATCTCCATTATTTGTATGATAGTTCTTTTTAAAATCACTATCTCTTATTAGCAGGCCTTGCTCCACCTCTTCATAGCAACATAAAAGAACGATGGATCTTTTCTTTAGATCATTAAGGAATTGTTCGTTATCATTATTTTCAGAAATAATGTTACGAATTGTTTCTCCGGACTCGAATACCCCCAAAAAACAATCCCAGTTTCTGGTCACAAAAGTCTCCTTAAATGTATACGATAATATAAGATTAGTATGAAGTCGGTTATTTCCCTGATAGCTTTCCCAAACCCTCAGTCTTTTATCTCTTATTTTAGACCTAATATTGAAGAAGCTGGAAGATCTTGTTTTGGTAAAGATTCGTAATAATTCATCTGAATATGAGAGAGGTTGGTCTTGAATATTAGTCAAACCATTATATATCCTATGATTTATAGTTATGTTATCAATCAATGTTTCTTTGAGTGTAGTAGAAAGAAATTTACTACTCAATAGGTTGATAAGTATTGTACATGCTAATTTACCCTCCTCGTAAAAGAGGTGTAAGGAATTTTTTAGATTTGTAGTAAATTCTTCTTGCGAATCATTGATTTTAGCCTGTAAATCTATTCTATAAACCAGTATGTTCTGAATATTTAATTTCTTACTTACATGACGTTTGAAAGCCTCTTTAAAATTGGGTATTACTCTTTCTTTTATTTGTATCTCCAGTTTTTCAAAGCTCTTGTAATTTAGTCGGGTGTTCAATTTAATACCCTCTAATTCGTTTACCCCATCGAAACTTTCAAGCTCACCTGCACCCGACAATTCAAGAAATTCATATAATATATCATATATGGAATGGATTTTAAGTATTCTTTTATTAAATTTTTTAGCTGATTCAAGATATTCCTCAAAATAAACTCCTACCCTGCCCTTCAACAGTTCTACTATATCTACATAGCCGTTATTTCTTAATAATTCGATAGTGATTTCCAGCATGACCCTGTCACGGAAATATTTTGGAGAATGACAGAAGTGATGTCTCATTACTTTTCTGAAATCAGCATTAAGATGAATGTTCATTTCTGTATTATCCTGAGAATGAGTGTACATATCTTTTCTGTAAAAGAAATAACTAATCAGTTCGTGTCTGGCAATAGAACGAGGTTTATAATTTTCTTTAAAATTGTAAAATGTTTTTCTCCATATATTGGAGAAAACCTCGGCCAGGGGTGTCGTGACATTATTAATATGAGCTTTTTTAGTGTTAAAATCGCTAAGATTAACAGGATAATATATATCATTAAAGGCCAAACCTTCTTCTTTCGTCCGTTGTAGAAAAAGAGGAAGCTGATTCCGGAAAGTTTTACCCATTTTCTTCCTCATTTTTTTTACGGAGTAGTCCGGGAGGTGCTGAAAATGATATATTCGGGAACAGGGTGCAAGTTCTTTGTTAAGAATATCGTTAAACTCAATACTGGCCAAATCGAACCCCACGCAGATCAGGTTAACACGCTGAACTTCCTTACCCTTTCCTATTTTCCCATTAACAAGAGCTCCAATCATCTCTTCTATATCAGGAGGTAAATCAAGGTAATGCCTTTTAGTAAACCTGAGAGAGGATTTGTGACCATATGTGCCGTGTGGCTTAATGTAGATGGGAGTCCTGATGCGACCATCTATAAGTATATCTTCAATTTGTGTAGTATGACCATCGGAAAGAATAAAATGATAATTATCCTTACCCATTTCTTCTTCAATACATTGGTCTAGAAGCTCATCAAAGTTAAAATTGATCACCACATCAATAAAACTGTGTTTTAGCATGTGGGCTATTATTTCGTAAAACAGACTGGGAGGATAACGAAACCCTGTATGTTCAGCTATTTCAGCTCTCAACTTATCCTGGGTAACGAAAAAATTAGAGAGGAGTGACAGAAAATTCTCAAAATCTAATTCACTCTTCAGAAGTTTGTAAATTTCATTTTTCTCCAGTTCAAATTTCTCTCTGAGGAAATCAATTTTTTGTATTGGGTCTACAAAATCTTCCTGAAATGCTTGGATCATCTGCTTACCTAAAGGAATCCCCATATATGAATCATAAGAAGCCCCTGCTCCTATGACTACAATATTTCGACACCTTCCTCTCCTTTCTCTTCTTGCATTAAGCTCTTTTCCTAATTTTCCTTGTACTATAGATTCCAGGTTTACATGATTATTCTCTGTATCACCAAAAGAGTTGGCCAGGTAATTATAGGTAAATTCTTCTGAAATTTCGTTTAGGGTATCTGTAACCTTTGCATTGATAACATTAGGGGTATATTGGAAATAAAGCTGCATTGTACAAAATAATTATAATGGTTAAATAGAAAGTTATGAGCAAAATATGATATTTTTTTCGGAAAAAACAAAAAAATAAATATAATATTTGAAATATATAATCCTCATTGATTAAGGAGTGAGGGATATAGCTAAAAATTATTAATAATAAATCTTTCTGAAATTTATCTTTCATCACTAGGGGAAATCCATCTCATGCATTATCTTTGAGGCCGAATAAACCCATCCTTTACTGTAATGAAACATGAAAACAAAATTTCGGTTTTCTTCTCCTCCGTTAAATGGAGAAGGAGTAAGTTATGTTCTGCCAGCCCTTACTAAGGGTATTGTATTTTCGTTAACGACTCTCCGTAGTCCATATAGTGATATATCTGGCGGAGAATAGTTGTATTTAGTACTATATTTTTATAAAATCCTCAGGGAATTGTTGATGCTGACCGGGTCAAACCGGGACATTCCTTCTATACACACAACACCAGATGAAAGGCTGATTTTTACCTGTATGTATATGAAGAACCGACTTGAACACTTGGTAAACCGCTACAAAAACAAATTTGTTTCCCATTGGTTGATCCTGACAATGGATATAACCATTGTAGTATTTTCGTTCTTTTGGGCCACTTATATCCGGTTCAATTTTGAATTGGAGTATCCTGACCCGGGGCTGTATAAGTACCACCTGGCTCTGGTCATGGGAGTAAACCTGCTGGCTTTCCTGTTCTGGCAAACACACCGGGGGATTATTCGGCACAGCAGTTTAGAAGAATCCAGAAATGTTTTGTACGCGTGTCTTACTGCCTTTTTCCTTCTATTGGCTATCGGGTATTTTCGAAAGGCAAATTGGGGGACATATTTGCATGTACCGGCCTCTATCCTGTTGATTAACTTTTTTATCTCTGTTTTTGCTCTTTTGGGAAGCCGAATGTTAATCAAATATTTGTATCGTAGGCTTACATCATCTTATAAAAACGAACAAAAGGTGATTATATACGGAGCCGGAACATTGGGCCGGGCTACCAAAAAAGCTTTGGGTCATGATCAAATTAAACGATATCATATACTATTTTTTGTAGATGATGATTCAGGTAAAACGGGTAAGACCCTTGAAGGAATTCGAATCTACAATCACCAGGAGGCACTCAATGTTCTGAAAAAGGATGGTACGGCTCGTAAAGATATAGAGCTTATTTTTGCTATCCATACAAACGGTTCTACTATAATGGCTTCGTTGACCGAAGAGTTTTTAGAAATGGGGTTGCGATTGAAAGTTGTACCTCCCATTGAGAAATGGCTTAGCAATAAATTAAGTAGCAAACAGATTGCTAATGTAAGAATTGAAGACCTGCTGGAGCGGCCTAGCATACGGGTCAATAACGGACAAGTGGCCGAGATTATCAAAGATCGTTGTATAATGATCACCGGCGCAGCCGGTTCTATAGGCAGTGAGATTGTGCGGCAGGTACTGCTGCTGAAGCCGGCCAGCGTGGTGCTGATAGACCAGGCAGAATCAGCACTGTATGACCTGGAGAGCGAATTGTTAAGGATGGGTGATGCGCATATCGGCAATACACGATTCATTATCAAGGTAGAGAATATTACTAACCGGGTGGAGATGAAGCGGATCTTTGAACAGTACCGGCCGCACCTGGTTTTTCATGCAGCGGCCTATAAGCATGTACCGCTCATGGAGGCCAACCCGGCCAAGGCCATCGAGGTAAACGTACTAGGGACCCGCAACCTGGCTGACCTGGCCGTGCGGTATGGAGTAGAGAAATTTGTATTTATTTCTACCGATAAGGCGGTGAACCCCACCAACGTGATGGGGGCCAGCAAGCGCCTGGCAGAGATGTATGTGCAGAGCCGGAATTCGCAGGCTACCCGTTTTATCACCACCCGCTTCGGGAATGTGCTGGGTAGTAACGGTTCGGTAATTCCCCTGTTCCGGAAGCAGATCGAGGCCGGGGGGCCGGTAACGGTGACTCACCCGGATATTATACGCTATTTTATGACTATTCCGGAAGCCTGCCAGCTGGTGCTGGAAGCGGGTACTATGGGTAAGGGAGGCGAGATCTTTGTGTTCGATATGGGGGTACCGGTGCGTATCGCCGACCTGGCGGTAAAGATGATCCGGCTTTCGGGCCTGGAGCCCCATACAGGCATACCTATTGTGTACAGCGGGCTGCGGCCCGGCGAAAAGCTATACGAAGAACTGCTGAATAATGGGGAGTCCGTATTGCCGACCTATCACCCCAAGATCATGATTGCCCAGGTGTCGCCACATGACGACGATCTGGTTGGTCAAGAGCTGGAGCATCTACAAACTATTTATCGGGAAAGCCCGGCCCTGGAGCTGGTGCGTTTCCTGAAAAAAATGGTACCGGAATATATCTCCAACAATTCACCCTACGAAAAACTGGATCAAACTGCGGACAGTGAAGTGGAAATCCGGTAAATATTCCTTATTTTTGCGCATTATTCTATTTATAGCATGCAAACAAGAACTTTGCTCCCGATCCTGGTAACGGTATTCTTCGGAATGTTGTTGTTCCAGTCCTGCAGAAGCCCGCGGGAATTATCGTATTTTCAGGCCGCCGATTCCCTGGCTTATAAACAGATCCCGGGTATCCAGCCGGAGGTTTCCAGGATCCAGCCGAATGATATCCTGGCCATTACCATTACTTCCATGGACAAAGAGTCAAACGAGATTCTTAATTTTGCTAACATTAATCCTATTCCTATGAGCATTTTCCCGGGAACGCAAGGAGGGCAGGGAATGAGAAGTCAACCTTTGGGTTACCTGGTGGATGCTTTAGGTTATGTAGAATTGCCCTTTGTGGGTAGGGTAAAATTAAATGGCTTTACCCTTTCTGAAGCAGCAGGTACAATCCGTTCTCTGGTAGACTCAAGCCTGGTAGTGGAGCCGGCGGTGAATGTACGTTTTTTGAATCGTAAATTTTCGGTATTGGGTGAAGTAGCTCGCACAGGCACATATAATTTATTGGATGATCGTACGACTCTACCTGAAGCTCTTGCTGTAGCCGGTGATATTGGTTTGTATGGTAATCGGGAGCGTGTAATGGTTATTCGTGAAACGGAAGGTATAAGAGAGATAGCGAGAGTTAACTTACGAACGGAAGAAGTATTTGAATCTCCTTATTACTATATTCGTCACGGTGATCTTATTTACGTGGAACCGCTGAAAGAGAAAGCGACAAATACCGATCGGAGGGTACAATTGGCCCCTATTGTATTGAGTGCCATTAGTACCACCATTGTCTTATTTACTTTTATTATCAACGTATTCAAATAATTCTACATGGAAGAAATGGATTTCCGGCAGCAGGAAGAAGCCGCTTTTGATCTGAAAGCTACGATATTACAGTATCTCCGGCACTGGCTATGGTTTGTGATCGCCTTGCTTTTGTGTTTAGGAGCTGCCTGGCTGTACCTGAAGCGGGCAACGCCCATGTACCAGGTATCGGCTTCTATATTGATCAAAGATGAAAAGAAAGGGGCCAGCAACGAGATGCTGAAAGACCTGGACCTCTTTGCCGGGAGCAAGCTGGTGGATAACGAAGCCGAGGTGCTGAAGTCGCGTATGTTGATGGAGATGGTGGTAGATGAGCTGAACCTGACCGTTAGCTATTACAGTGAAGACCGATTCCGGGATTATGAACTGTACAGTGAAAGCCCGGTACGGGTTACAGCCAATCAACTACAGGGTTTCGCCTATGAAAATCCTTTATATATTCATCCGCTGGGTGAGCAGAAATTTGAGCTCCTGGATGAAAATCGTCACTTGTTAGGTACGTTTTTATATACGCAGTCCATCAAGAGTAAATACGGTACTTTCCGGGTATTTAAACAACAGGATACAGGGGATGACTTAGTGAAAGTTCAGTTTAGTTCCCGTGACCGGATGATTGATCAACTCTTACGTGATGTAAATGTAAGTCTCCTGAATAAGAACAGTACCGTACTTTCTATTTCTTATCAGAGTGCCGTACCGGAAAAAGGAAAGGCCATTTTATCAAAATTGCTGGATGTATACACATTCACCTCCCTGGAAGACAAAAACCGGGAAGCCACCAATACGCTCCGATTTATTGAAGAGAGGCTCAAGCTGGTGACCGGTGAACTCTCTGATGTGGAAAAAGATGTGGAGCGGTACAAGACCTCGGCCGGTATTACGGATCTGAGCGCGGAGTCGAACCTGTTCCTGGAAAAAGTAAAGGACAACGACAGCAAGCTGAGCGAGGTGGACATCCAGATTAAGGTGCTGGAAGGGGTAGAACGCTATGTGAACAGCGAAGGAGCTGCCTCTAATGTGGCCCCGGCCACGCTGATGGTGACCGACCCGGTGCTGACCTCGTACATTGAAAACCTCAGCCAGTTGGAGCTGCAGAAGGAGAAAATATCACGGGGAGCCCGGAGTAGCAACCCTTTCCTGGAAACCATCAATACCCAGATTGCCAACACCAAGCAGGCGATAAGGGAGAACTTATCCAACCAGAAACGCAGCCTGACCATTACGCGCACGGCCCTCCAGGGCAACAATAGTCGTTTGGAGGGTGCGATCCGCAGCATTCCCCGGAAAGAACGGGAATACGTGGGCGTACAACGCCAGCAGAACATCAAGGAAAATCTCTACCTGATCCTGCTACAGAAACGGGAAGAGACGGCCCTCTCCTACGCTTCTACCGTAACCGACAGCCGGATCGTGGATGTACCCAACAGTACCTCATTACCGGTAAGCCCCAAAAAGAATATTATTTACCTGGCGGCCCTTATACTGGGTATCTTCTTACCGGCCGGCTACATTTACGGCCGGGAAATGCTGATTGATACTGTACAGTCTAAAAAAGAAATTGAGGCAAAAACAGGCCTGGCGGTATTCGGGGAAATTGCCCTCCGTGACCGGAAAGACAAAAGTAACTTCATTGATGCCAAAGGCCGGGATTTTATAGCCGAGCAGTTCCGGACCATCCGGACCAACCTGCAATACCTTAATAAGGAGGATAACGGAAAGGCAACAACTATCCTGCTGACCTCATCGATGTCAGGAGAAGGGAAAACCTTTGTGGCGCTCAACCTGGCCGCCAGCATAGGGATGCTGGGCAAAAAAGTGCTGATGATGGAGCTGGACTTGCGGAAACCTAAACTTTCGGAATATATGAATATAAAGCCGAAAAAGGGAATTACCCATTACCTGACCGGACAGGCCGAGGAAGACGAGTTGATCACGGCTACTGTGATTGAAAGCATGTACCTGATTTCAAGCGGCCCCATACCGCCTAACCCGTCTGAGCTGCTGGCCGGTGATAAAATTCAAAAGCTGATCGAGGTATACCAGCGCTCTTTTGATTACATTATCCTGGATATGCCGCCTATCGGCTTGGTGTCGGACGCTTCGTTGCTGGCCCCGCTGGCCGATACTTGCTTCTACCTGATCCGGCATGAGGTAACGCCACGAAATCACCTGAATTTCCTGAAAGATTTGTCGAAAAGCAAGCGTTTTAAGTCAATTAATGTTATCTTTAACGGCGTTAACTACAAAAACAGCAGAGAATACGGCTATGGATACGGCAGCTATTACGGCTACGGTACGTATGGATATGGGGATGAGAAGAAGAGAAAGGGATTGTTTTCGAGGAGGAAGTAGGTATTAGTTCCGAGTGCGTTAGTACCTAGTTCCGAGTTTTGAGTAGAGAGTATCCTAAGCGATACTCAACTACCCGGAACTAATTACTCGGCACTCGGAACTAAAGTATACATCCATGAAACTATTACTCATTATAGGCCTGTTAACGGGCTCACCGGATACGGTTAAGGCTGAATCCGTGCAACTGAACATAAGCACGCTGGGCGGTGGATTGGAAAGTTCTTTCCGGTTTACCGCCCGGCCTGTTTCTATACGGGCCGGGGTAAATTATGTGTGGTTCAGGAAACCGCTTCGCTTTGAAACCGCCACTGACAGCTATCTGAACGCACAACCCGATATTTACAGCGGCCATGTATATGTGCTGGCCGACTATCACTTTCTGAAGAAACGCTGGCTGCGGGCTACCGCCGGACTGGCCTATGCCCCTTTCCAACGTTATGCAGCCTTTTTTGATACCGACAGTGACCTGAAGCTGGGTGAAATGACCATACCGAAAAATGAATTCGGCCATACTGACCTAGAGATACGGTGGAACCGGCTGAAGCCTTACCTGGGTATAGGTATCGGCAGGCAGGTGATGCAGAAACGGGTGGGCCTGGGCCTCGACCTGGGTGTGTTTCACCTGGGAAGCCCGAAGCTCCGGCTGAACTACGAAGGTTTCCTGGAAACCACCACCATTGACGAAGAGGTGTTGAAAATCCAGCAGAATATGAGGGAATACAGGTTTTATCCGTACCTCTCGATACAGGTTAAGTACCGGGTATATTAGTTCCGGATAGCGACTGACACAATTATCAATAAAATTTAATTTTATGAAAAATCTGCTTTTCCCTCTCCTGACTTTCATCGTCATTGCATGTAAAAATCCGGTGGAAGATTTTGTGCTGGGCTTTAAGGAGCCTATTGAGACCGGTACTTTGCGGATACAGTTTAACCTGCCGGAAGAAGGTAAGGTGCCCGCTGACCTGAAATTTTTAGTTACCGGGCCGAATGCCGCCCAGATAGTAAGCCACCTGAATACCCCTAAATACCGTATCAATGCAGAAGGGGTGGTGGTGCTGGCCCTGGCGCCGGAGCTCGAGCCTACTCCCGAGCAACCGGTTGATTTTACGGTTGTAGCCGAAGCCGCCGGCTACCTGAAGGTGATCAGAAGATTCAAGTATACGGCACGGACCAACCGGAGCTTCAGTGCCCGGCTGATCAAAGCCGGGCAGACCGGGGCAATGACTACCCGCCAGCTGGAAATAGACGAGCAGGCAGCCGTAGAGGTGGCTAACGGAGCCGAAAAGCTGGAGCTGCGCCTGCCGGCAGGGAACCGTTTCTTTGACGAAAACGGGCAGGCCCTCAGCGGCACCCGCGAGCTGAGCCTGATCACTTATTCTGCAGCCGGCGCACAGAGCCGGCTACCCGACGGCGGAACGGCCGCAAAACCCCTGAATGCAGAAGGAAAACCACTGGCCAACCCGTTTACGGTGAGCCGGGTGGCCGGTATGGTATCTATAGAGATGAGCACGAAGAACCAGGAGGTGATCTGCTCTTTTAAAGAGCCCTTGCAGGCGGTGATGCAGCTCAACCCCAACACGCTTCACCCGGTGACCGGCAAGCCCATTAAAGCAGGCGACCGACTGGATATCATCAGCTACGATACCGATGAAGGCGTATGGAAGCTGGAAGGAGAAACAGCCGTCAGCAAAAATGCCGGCGGGGCGCTGGTAGCGGAGTTTCCTATCCCCCATCTCAGCTACTGGATAGCCGGCTGGATACAGGAGATTTGTGCCAAAGGGCCGTCGTTCCGGGTTTCGAGCGACTATACCAACCTCGACATCAGCCATCTTGCCCGGCTGGTGAACGCCAGGGATGGCAGCGTGATCAAAGAATATTATCTGTCACTGAATAAGGGAAAAACACTTAATGTAAGCCTGCTTCCGGCCCAGGACGACCCGGTTAAATTGGTAGTGCTGGATTACAACAATTACCACGGCGGGAACAAAGCCAAAGTACTGTCGACTTCTGCAGCCGTACCGCTATGCGAAAGCAGGACAGTGGACCTGCCGGTCGTTCGGGCCACGCTGCCGAAACCGCTGACCATTGAGATGAACAATACGTGCCCGAACGGCTCGACCATCCCTGACAGCAAGTTGCCGGCCCAGCTGCGGATACAGTTCAGCGAGGTGGGTAAAAATGCTTGGAAAGACGCCGGGGTAATTACACGCGGAGCCAAAACCGCCGTTACCTACCGTTTACTGATCGGTAAACGCTATGACCTGCGGGGCAGCACCGACGGAGGCGTCAGCTGGCCATACCAGACGCTGAATGCACATATTGATAAGGCGTATTGGCTGGCGGATCTGAAGGATCTGGGGTATTGTAAGTAATTTTCATTATTTGAAAATACTTAAATCGATGGCTTTTATAAGGCCGTTCTCGGGTAACTCTGCCAGAGGTGTTTCATCTATATCTGAAACGGCACGATCAAAAGCTATTTGCAGTTTTTCAAACTGTTCTATCATTTCAATTTTAACTCTGATGTTAGCCCCTTGTATTTCGCTTTCCATTTCACTTTGTCTTTTAAGGAATTTGATATTACTTAAGAGAAGCCTGTTGAATAATAATTCGGGGTGCTCAATTTTGGAATAGTTTTGTTTGACGTGATAGAAACAGAAAATTTTCTTAAAATGCTCCAGCCAGTTTTTATGATTATTTTTTTGAAGTTCGTCTTTTATATGGTAGAGTGCTTCAATATGGCTTTGGGCCAAATCTAGAAGGAACATAATATATAATTTTAATTTTGGAGTAGTAATTGGCTCAAGATCATTTTCATAAAGCTCAATTGATTTGTTTGCTGATTTCCTTTTGACTTCTTCTTTTAAATCGGCAAAAACACTATAGAATTTTGTACTTGAGAATGAAAGTAAATTACAGGATCTTGGTGTCAGAGATACCTGGATACCGGTTTTCCGGGTCATTCTGTCATGCTCATTGTAGAATTCCAGTAAACCTTTATGGATACCGTTTTTCTCTTTATGCAAAAAATGTATCCTTTCAAGAACGAGATCACTATTATAGCCTATTTCAGACATTACGCTGATTACTTCTTTAAGCTGGGCCTTTTTCCCATAGCTGAAGTTCCTATATTCCTGTTTACTCAAATTAAAGATTACGCAGAAAATAAGATGGTCTATGTTGCAGTTAATTACCGGCTCTTTTCTTCGCTTCCACGAATCCACATCTTTTGGAAGATTGTATATTTCATCCTCATAGTATTTCTTCGCATACTTTATCCAGCTGTAAAAGAAAGTTTGTAATATAATGCTAAGGCGATATTTATTTAAAGTCAATATTGATAAAGAGTATCTTCTGTCAAAAACAATATACTCAATGAAGTTTGAAATATCTACCAGCATTTGTCTTCTATTAAAATTGCAAAGTTCAAAGAAGTCGCTGGCCAGCCAATCGTCATTATGGATCAATTCATAAAACGCTTCCATTTCTTCTATTGACTCATCTAAAATAGCGATGTTGTTTTTGAAGAAATTGAGCCTTTTGTTGTAAATTTTTTTGGCAAACAAATCCTTCGCCTGATTTGCATTTGTAATTTTCAGGATTTGTCTTATCCGTTCTGGATCAGGACTTTCAGTAATGGCAGCCGTTTCTGTCTCTAAATACTCACCAGGGATCAGGTCTTCATAATTTAAATTTATTTCATTTACAATCTGTGATCCAAAATCAGAATAATCGACAATATTTTTTTCACGGATAACACATACTATATTTGCAATGCCACGATATATATTAAGTTCATTCCTGACTACTTTCTGAAACGTACCTCTGATCTCAGTATCCAGTATACTATCGATATTATCAAAAGCTAACACACAATTTCTCTCAATGTTATCTTTGTTAATTAGAAATGAAAGATAATTATGAGGTTTTAACTCATGGAATATTTCCCAGCAAATGTCTTGTAGCACTGTGGAGAAGCTGTTGAAAAGCGAATACTCAAGCCATTCAAGATAAGTTTTTTCTTTTTGGGCGTTTAAGTCAAAGTCATATACCGTTCTTAGGTTTGAAAGTAGTCTGGTCAATTTGGGATTATGAGGTGCTTGTGCGAGTTCTCTTTTTTGCTCCAGGAAATAAATAATCTCCCGTGTGCTGATATCCGGATAATCAAGTTTAATTTTCTCTTGAATACAGTCAGTAATAAATTGGGACATATTTTCGAATGACTGGTTGACCTCATTGTTAATTCCGGGGATCTTTTTGAAGTCGAAATACAATATCAAACCATTATCCTCTTTGAGTTTTGACAACACTTTACGAACTACCGTTGTCTTCCCTGTACCGGGTTGGCCTATAAAATAGAGGGGTGCACGATCTGTTCTGAGTGAATATTCCAGCTCTTCTTCCTTTTTCTCCCTGGTTACATAAACCTGCTCAAAAAAAACTTTTTCATTCAGGGGAAAGCTAGCAGAATTTGTGTTAGCTTCATAATACTCATCTATTGCAAATGTTAAGATGGACTCGAAAAATTTAAAATTTTTCTGTTTATTTTTCATCATGGATTTCTTTATCAACTAATGTCAGGATATGTTCTTTTTTAGCTTTTGCTTGTGCGACTATACTTTGATCCACATCTTTATATTTCCCCTCTTCCATCGAATAATATTGTAATAAAGTAGTGAGCGATAACAGCCTGTTATTTTTTTGTGCCAGATTAATTTCATTGGCAATGCTCTTTTGCTGTACACCAATCGTATAAATCAGAGCAACAAAGCCCAAACCTGAGAATAGGGAGTTTATAACCGCATAAGTATCAGCAAACTTACTTCTGTGCTCCAACTCAGGAAATAAGTAAGCCAAGATAACAGGGGAAATAATCCATAAAATCACAACGAAGCATAGAGATGAGAGGAAAAGTCTTTTTGGTGACATATTATAGGCGGTTTTAAGGTTATTACACTGCCAATTTAATAAAATATATAGCGGCATTCCTATAATATCTGAAAATAATTACATTTTATGTTGATAATTTGATAATGGTTTATTACATTCGTTGTGATAAATCATTGTTAAACAACCTTCTACGGTAAACCTTAGAACCCCTAAACCCTATTTACATGAAAATCGTATACCTCCTGGCGATTTTATCCTGCCTTGTGCTGGCCGGTTGCAGAACCAGCATTCGTGAACATCACTATTTTAAAGATAATGCGAAGGAACTACCTAATTACTACCGGGTTGACATTACTGCGCATACCTGGCTATTTTCAAAAACCAGGTATTGGTCAGGTTATTTTAAAACAGATGCCATTGATGTCTATTTTAATGAATTCAGCCAGCCGGATAACGGAAAACTGCAGGACTCCAGCGGGGGCATGCAGGCCTTAGCCGCTGATCCTGACAGGCAGTTAGTAGTAATTCTATCTTCCAATGCAGATGATATAGCCAGCCAGATCGGGAATATTACCCAGTCAAAAAATGCACTTCAACATCTTTTAAGCCTTGCAAATGTCAATAATGCTGAAAGGTTGACCGCCACAACAGATGAAATAGATTTTCAACTTCACAAAAATAAAGTATTTGTGGCGTTGGGAGATGCGTTGCTGAATGACCTGGAAAATAAGGATTCTACCATTATACATTCTGCCTTACTCCAGCTGATGAATCATATTGTTTTGGAGAATAATGTGGAAAATAAGATGCTTGACTCTATTGGTGAGGCCAGGTTCAGAAAAGTTATAAAAAGAAAATAAACCCGGTACTATAAATCAGATAAAAGATGAAAACAAAGTTACTCGTTACGTTAATGCCTGTGGCGCTTGCTTTGTGGAGCTGCAACGCCCGGCTGACCATAGATATGAAAATCCTGGACAAGACTTATTTATTAAATAACCCGGCTTACTGGCTGGAAAGAGTGAAGCCATTGGAGCAGAAGATCCGGCAAAATTTATTGAATAACCGTTACAAAGAACTGGAGAAATCAATTCTTGCTGAAACTTCGAAAAGCATGAATTCTATTACTGCAAAACGGGAACAACAGCGCAGGGAATGCATAGATCAATTGGGAAAAGAAAGCAAAGAATATTCTCTTAAGATAGATAAGCTGAAAATAAACCTGAGAACCCAGGATTCCCTGATTACGGCCCAGTCCAAGGATACGAAAAAAGTGGCCGGTCTGAAAAATGAGAAAGAAATACTGCAATACCAAATGGATACTCTTACGCAGAGCTGGCTGACAAAAGCTCAATTAATTAAAGACGGAAAGGATGCTATTCAAATGGAAAAACAAACATTCCGGAGGATACATGAAAATGCTAAATCAACCATTAATGCACAGATAGATTCAATTATTCAAATTCATACAAGAGCACTAGCTGCTTTTGACAGGGCATGGACTGCACCATCCTGTCCCGATACTAAAACGGGCAAGCTTGATTCGTGCCAAAGACAATCAGCAGCTATACAGGATTATAGTTTGAGCTTTGAATTGGCTACAAACGGATTTATTGAGCTTAACATGCTTGGAAATACTGTGAAGAAAGACCTTATGGCACTTAGTGATTTACTATCTGCAGATGAAACTTTTGACTTTAAAACATTGGATGACATGATAAGACAGGTAGTAACCTTCATAGAAGAAGAAGTGCAGCCGCTCACAGAAATAAAAGAAAAGAGATCAGTACAGAATGACCCTCTTGCCTCTTTTGTGGCAGGGGCTGGCGATCAATACTGGAAAGCAAAAATGAATGAAGCATCAGCTTATACCCGTATAGGCAATTCTGATATAGCTATTGTCACCCAGCCCAATGGCGAGTACACGGTAAAAGGAGTCAGAAATGATGCATCTAATGCCACAAAGGCTACATTTAGTTTTATGAGCAGTACAATAGAAGTATTATCGAATTATGCGGGCTTTGGTTTCAGCTCTTCTCCCGATTCTTCAGAATCTGAGCAGGCGGCTGTTAGTATGTCAGGCAGTATGATTCAAGCCGGGTCCAACCTGAACAGACTTAAAAAAAACAGTGAGTATGCCAGGGAATTAATCTATTATACGATTCTCAATGAAGAATCTAATCTTAATGATTCTTTAAAAAGGAAAGAGGCCATTGAAAATATCCGGAATATCTTTAATGCAAATAAAAAACTACTATTAAACGAATAAATCATGTTCCAGGTTAATGATGAAGTAAGATGCATATGTCCGTATAACGGACCGACATCAGTTACAGGTGTTGTGGTTAAGGGCCCTACAGCCGTGTTTGGAGCCAATTATTATACAGTAGCTTTTTTAGGTTATGGTAATTTATTATTGGCAGAGTCCTGTCTGAAGCATAGTGAAGGGCTGTTTGCGGATACAGATACTGTAGTGGGCGAGCTGGTTACGGTCAATAGCAAAAAGGTACCGGAAGGGACAACGGGTATTGTAGCTTCTGCGCCCTATCAGATGTTTGGCAAGACCTATTATAAGGTACTTCTGGATAACCAGGAAGAACCGGTCAGTATGCTGGAATCAAGTATAACTTTCCGTAGCTCCTGATACATATATCTTTACATTTCTCAGGCAGGGCAAAGGGATGTACAGTACCGGGCTTATTTTGAATTACCGGTATAGAACAAGGGAATAACGAGAGTGTATATAGGCAAAAACAACGCCCCTAAAAACTGGATGGTGTATCCGCCTATGTCTTCACCGTCTAAAGGTCCACCTAAAGAAAAAGCCCATACCACAAATGAAATTGTAGAAAAGACGATTTGCCGGGTGCTTATTACACCGGCAACCTTCTTAAGATAAAAAGGAGTGATGAGAAGTATTAGGCCAAAAACGATCCATTGAAGCGTACGGTTATTGCCCTGATTTTCACTACTTGATTTTATAATATTAAATACTCCTAAATAAACCCCTATAATATCGGCAGGAATAAGCTTGATAATTTTAGAGGTATAAGGGTCAGTTTCCTGATTCACCGATTGGGTATTTAGTGATATAGTGCGACGAATGTTATTTTCGTCGATCACTTCACCCGTGCTTAGATCAACAGAGCGTTGGTTATCTCTTATATCCACAAAGACCCCGCCTTCTTGTACTGATGGGGTTGGGAATGGGGAAGATAATTTGCTGGTAATGATATTTCTTGACATAGGGTTAAAGGTTTATTTGTCATAAAGTTTACAATTAATGGACTGATTTCCAAATGTTTTTGTATTTTTCATAACAAATACTCCCTAATATCCGGCATTGCCGCACGCAATTCAAAGCAATTGCTCATTCAGAAATGTGGTGCTACCCAAAACGGTAGTAAGCTTTCTGTTGACCAGCCTGTAGTTTATTAATGCATTCACATGCCGCTGATGATGGGCATCTGTACCCAGAAAATCTGCCAGGCCCGACTGTACCAGCCCCTCTCCTGCTTTCATAACGTCTTTACCGTAATAACCGGTAAGTGAGAGCAGGTTAACCTGCAGTTTACACCCCATCTGGGCTATCCGTTCAAAAATTTCCGGGTGATGGTGCCAGTAAGTATAACGTTCGGGGTGGGCCAGGATAGGTGTGTATCCTTTATTAAAAAGAGAAAACAGGATATTTTCGTAATTGGGTGAAGGCGCCATAAACGACATTTCCACCAAAACATATTTTTCTTTTCCAAAATACAGCAGGTCGTCAGCCTCCACCAGGTTTTCGAAATGAAGATCCATGAAATATTCAGCTGCTGCCTCTATTTCTATGGACAGGTCTGTATGGTTTTGCAATTCTGCTTTCAGATGGTCCAGACCCTCACGAATAATTCCGCTTGTATTGGGGTAAACTCCCTGCATTATATGCGGCGTGGTAATGACCTTCCGGTAGCCCATTCCGGCCAGTCCACGGATCAGCCGGATGCTGGTTTCCGTATCTGGGGCGCCATCGTCTATTCCGGGGATAAGATGAGAGTGCATGTCGACTTTCAGGGCAGCTCCGGGTGTAAAATCATTTTCTTTTTTTCGGAAAAAAGGGAACATGGACTAAACGGTTATTAATGCCTCTGGCCTTTGCCCGACACATCCGGAACTAGCTCAGAAATTTCTTCACCTTATGCAAACCCGCTACAAGGGCATCGATTTCCTCCCGGGTATTGTACGGCGCAAAAGAGGCCCGTACCGTACCCGGAACGCCCAGGCACTGCATCAGCGGCTGGGTGCAATGGTGGCCGGTTCGCACGGCAATGCCCTGCTGATCGAGAATAATACCGATATCCTGCGGGTGAATATTTTCAATCGCAAAAGAAACCACGCTTATCTTTTTCCGGGCTTTCCCGATGATCCGCAGGCCTTCTATGGTTTCCAGCTGCGCTGTGGCGTATTCCAGCAGCTCATGCTCGTGCCGGGCCAGTCCTTCTTTGTCCAGCGCACCAAAGTAATCCAGGGCTGCTTTAAAGGCTATCACATCGGCAATATTGGGTGTTCCAGCCTCGAATTTATAGGGCAGATCGGCATAGGTAGTTTTTTCAAACGTAACTTCTTTGATCATTTCGCCGCCGCCCCGGAAAGGAGGCATAGCCAGCAGAAGTTCTTTTTTACCGTAGAGGATACCCGTACCCGTAGGTCCGAAAAGCTTATGGGCCGAAAGCACATAGAAATCAGCATCCAGCTCCTGCACATTCACCGGGATATGGCTGCAGGCCTGGGCACCGTCTATCAATACCCTGGCCCCGGCTGCATGCGCCTTGCCGATGATATATTCAACCGGGTTAATGGTACCCAGCGCATTGGAAACGTGCACTACAGAAACCAGCTTTGTTTTTTCAGAGAGCAGACGGTCGAATTCTTCGAGGATAAGGTCTCCCCTATCGTCTATCGGGATCACCTTCAGCACGCATCCTTTTTCCTCGCACAAGAGCTGCCAGGGCACAATATTGGAGTGGTGCTCAAGGGCAGAAATCAGGATTTCATCTCCGGCCTGCAGGAATTTGCGGCCGTAGGTATTGGCCACCAGGTTAATGCCATCTGTGGTACCGTAAGTAAAGATGATCTCTTCGGTACTTCCGGCATGGAGAAAGTCACGGACCGCTTTCCGGGTTTCTTCAAAGGCAGCTGTTGCCTTTTCAGCCAGGTAATGGATGCCCCGGTGGATGTTGGCATTGTACGAACGGTAATAGGCATCCAGCGCATCCAGCACGGCGGCCGGCTTCTGGGTGGTAGCGGCATTGTCCAAATACACCAGCGGCTTGCCGGCTACCTGTGTATCCAGGAGCGGAAAGTCTTTCCTTATCCGGTTAACCTCAAAACTCATGATTGAAGCTTCTTCAGAATGAGTATATCCAGCTGATCTCTCAGGGCTTCCCATTTGATCTGGGAAACCACGTCTTCGGCAAAGGCCGCCAGCTGCAGCTTAATGGCTTCAGCACGGGGAATACCGCGCGACTGCATATAAAACACGGCGTCGTCGTCGAGCTTACCCGTAGTGGTACCGTGCGAACATTTCACGTCATCGGCCCAGATCTCCAGCTGGGGCTTGGTATTCATGCCGGCAGATTCCGACAGGATCACGTTCCGGCAGTTCTGGTAGGCATTGGTTTTCTGCGCATCCTGGCGCACGTAGATCTTCCCGTTGAATACGCCTTTCGAACGTCCGTCGAGAATCCCTTTATAAAGCTCATTGCTTTCCGAATTGGGCTTTTGGTGGTCTACCAGCGTGTGGTTATCCACGTGCTGGCTGCCGTTCGGGATATAGAGGCCGTACATATGGCTTTCAATGTATTCGCCGTCGAGCACCAGGTTCAGGTTATTGCGCACAAAGCCCCCGTTTACGGTAAACGTGGCCGCATAGAAGTACGAGCGGTCTTTCTGCAGCACCTGGGTGGTGCCTACATGGAAACCGGCGTCGTTATCGTCCTGGATCTTGTAGTAATCTACCCGGGCCTCTTCGGCAACAAAAATCTCGGTGACCATATTGGCAAAAGAAGAATTATCGCCGATGGTCTGGAAGATCTCCACTACCTTAGCTTCTGCATTTTTGCCCGCTACCACCAGGTGGTGCGCCGAGCTGCTGATATGTCCCTGCCCTACCGCATGGATATGCCGGATCACCACCGGTTTTTCAAGCACGGCATGGTCGGGTACATAAATGACCGCTCCGTCGCGCGAAATGGCCATATTCAACGCAGTCATTCCCTCTTTCTCAATGTCAAGCCCTTTGCCGTAGTATTCGTTCAGCACCTCGGGTATTGCATTTTCCGCTTCCCGGAAGCTGAGCACCCTAATCTTCTCATTAAGCAGAGGAGAAGACAGGTCTGCAGCGAAGCTTCCGTTCACAAATACGAGCTGCAATCCTTCGAGTGCAGCAAAAGGAAGCGCTGCCAGCTCTTCAGCGGCAACGGATGAAGCAGAGGAGAGCTGGTAGTCGTACTTGTCGAGACCTTTCAGGCTGGAATATTTCCAGTCTTCGTTTTTTACGGTCGGAATACCCAGCTTTTTAAAGTTATCAAAGGCCTGCTCCCGAAGCCGGTTCCATGCAAGGCCGGATTTTCCGTTTAAATGGTGGAGCAGGGAGTCAAATTCACCTTCTATTTTCGTCAGAATAGACATTACATCATGTTTTAACTTAAGCGGAAACAGAGTCTGCTTCTGCTTTTATCCAATCATATCCTTTTTCTTCCAGTTCCAGGGCGAGCTCTTTGGTACCGGATTTAACAATACGTCCTTTGTATAGCACGTGCACATAATCAGGAACGATATATTCCAGCAGACGCTGATAGTGGGTTACCACGATAAATGAGCGGTCTTTGGAACGGAGCTGGTTTACGCCGTCAGCCACAATACGCAGGGCGTCAATATCCAGTCCCGAGTCGGTTTCATCCAGGATAGCCAGTGAAGGTTCCAGCATGGCCATCTGGAAAATCTCGTTCCGTTTTTTCTCCCCACCGGAGAAGCCTTCGTTCAATGAACGGCGCAGGAGCTGATCATCTATCTTAACGGTTTTGGCCTTCTCTTTCATCAGCTTCAGGAACTGGGCTGCATCAAGGGGGGCTTTGCCGTGGTACTTCCGGATCTCGTTGAGAGCCGTTTTCAAAAAGTTAATAGTAGTAACACCCGGTATCTCGATCGGGTATTGAAAAGCCAGGAAAATACCTTCAGCGGCACGTTCTTCGGGAGCCAGCTCCAGCAGGTCTTTGCCGTTGAACTCCACGCTTCCGCCGGTCACTTCAAATGTGTCGCGCCCGGCCAGTACAGAAGCCAGGGTACTTTTTCCGGAGCCGTTAGGACCCATGATGGCATGCACCTCACCGGGCTTCACTTCCAGATTAATACCTTTTAATATTTCCTTACTTTCTACTCTTGCTTGTAAATTACTGATACTCAGCATATATAAATAAAGTTCTTATTTCCGGTTACAAAGATAAATTATATTCACCGAAAGGGTTACATATAGTTAACTAATTCTACCCGAAGTGGGTTCAAAATGGAGGGCACTTTTCGCCGGAAAAAGGCGTTTTATAAATAGTTCCGGGTGGAGAGTTCCGAGTGGAGAGTATTCAAAGCGATGTCAAATCACCCGAAACTAAGTACTCGTCACTCGAAACTAAAAATATACTTATGCGCTATTTACTTTTCATAGTATTGTTTAACCTGTCCTGTACTACCATGGCACAAAAAGAAGAACTGGCCCGGAAGAAAGAAGAGGCCCCGGAAATTGTCAAAACCGAAGCGGAGTGGCGGAAGCAGCTGTCGCCCATGCAATATTATGTGGTACGTGAGAAGGGAACCGAGCGGCCCTTCACCGGTGAATTCTGGGATCATCATGAGAAAGGCACATATAAATGCATTGGCTGCGGCGAGGAGCTGTTTACCTCGGAAACCAAGTTTGATGCAGGTTGCGGCTGGCCCAGCTTTTACGATGCCATTGACAAAAGTAAGATCCGGGTGAACCAGGACACATCGCACGGCATGATCCGGGAAGAGATTGTCTGCAAAAAATGCGGCGCCCACCTGGGACATGTTTTCGACGACGGCCCGAAGCCCACCGGACTGCGGTATTGTGTAAATTCTGCCAGCCTGGGTTTTGAAAAAAAGAATTAACTTTGAGAAGAGGGAAAAAACAGCCATTTTTGGAGCTGATTAACCAAACCATCTGAATGAAGCTGATTCTCCTTTCCGGATTTGCATTTCTGCTGTACAGTTGCGGTTCTGCCGGTACCTCTGACCGGCAAGGCCCCCCGGCACCAGATCCTATCGAAGAGGTAAAAGAGATCTTCACCGGCCGGATGTCGGGCTACGACAGCGTATCTGTGGCCGAGACCGACAGCACCTACGCCTATTTTGTTTTACCAAAGACCGAAGAGTTTTCTACGGAAAAGGAGCTTTTCGGTGAGTTCAGCATCAACAAGAAGACCGTTCAAACGGGTGATCTCAACGGCGACGGACTGGATGATGCGGTGGTGCAGTATTCGTTTACCCCGCACCTGGAAAACAATACCCTTATCTACTTCAAGATTTTGCTGCAAAATGGCGGTAAGCTGGAGGAATCAGGAGAAATTTACGGGGGCGGAAGATGCGAAGGACCTATCCTGGAGATCCGGGAAATCAAAAAAGGAGTGATGTATTTTGCGGGCAGCGAATACGCCGCCGGTGACCCTTGCTGCTGTCCTTCGGTGAAGAAGGAATACAGGTTCAGGGTGGAGAATGGGAGAATAGTTACGAGTGCCGAGTGAGGGGTTCCGAGTAGTGAGTTACGAGTTCCGGACGGGGAGTTGATGAATCCCCGCAATCGGGGTGTCCCGTAGGGATATAACCTAATCAGCCACCGGACGAAGTCCGTGGATCCTGTAGATCGCCAGAATTATAAAACCCAAAACATTGTAAGTATTTGATAACATTTAAATATATGTCAAAAAACATCGATTTTTTATACCAATACCTGAATAATGCCTCTCCTACCGGCTTTGAATCGGCCGGTCAGCAGATCTGGCTTGATTACCTGAAACCCTATATCGACGAGCACATCATTGATGTGTACGGTACGGCCGTGGGCGTAATTAATCCCGGACAGGACTACAAGGTGGCCATTGAAGCCCACTCGGATGAAATCTCCTGGTTTGTGAACTACATTACGGACAGCGGCTATATTTATGTAAGGAGAAACGGCGGTTCTGACCACCAGATCGCCCCTTCCATGCGAGTGAACCTTCATACCCGTAAGAAAGGAGTAGTAAAAGGTATTTTCGGCTGGCCGGCCATCCACGTACGTGAGGCGGGTAAGGAAGAAGCTCCTTCATTGAAAAATATTTTTATCGACGTAGGCGCCTCATCAAAAGCGGAAGTGCTGGAAATGGGCATTACCGTGGGTACCGTGGCTACCTTTGAAGACGGATTGACCGAGCTGAACGGGAAATACTACGTAGGCCGGGCCCTGGATAACCGTATGGGCGGATACATTATTGCTGAAGTGGCCCGGAAGCTCCATGAAAACAAGGTCAAGCTGCCGTTTACACTGTATGTGGTAAATGCCGTGCAGGAGGAGATCGGCTTGCGGGGATCAGAGATGATCTCGCGCCGTTTAAAGCCCGATGTGGCGGTTTGTGTAGACGTTACCCACGATACCCAAAGCCCTATGTACGACAAGAAAAAAGACGGCGATATTGCCTGCGGGAAGGGCCCTACCCTCTCCTATGGCCCGGCGGTACAGCACAACCTGCTGCACCAGATCATTGACCTGGCAGAAGAAAAGAAGATCCCGTACCAGCTGGCTGCAGCGAGCCGCTCTACGGGCACCGATACCGACTCGTTTGCGTATTCGGCAGAAGGAGTAGCCTCGGCGCTGATCTCCTTGCCGCAGAAATATATGCACACTACGGTAGAAATGTGCCACAAAGACGATATACAGGCCTGCATTGATTTGTATTATGCGTTTCTGACGAACCTGGAGGCGGGAACGGATTTCAGGTATATACGGTAGTTCCGAGTGACGAGTGCCGGGTAGGTAGTTATGGGTGGGGCATTTTCGCCCCACTTTTAATTACAGGTCAACAATAAATCCCTTCGTGGTCAAATTGTATAGCCCGAAGAGACGAAAACGTTTTATTCCGACCCTGAAAGGGTCAAATATTTATAGACGAAAATGCCTATTCCGACCCTGAAGGGGTCAAATATTAAAGCACCCTATACGACCCCGACAGGGTCGTATTTAAACGTGTGTTTCTTTTCCTGTAAATATCCGAATCCTCCGGATTCTTAGGGGGCGTGAAATAAGATATTTCATCCCATTTTAGCCCGGTTTGATCACTTCCCGCTGTATATTTCCTGCAGGAGCCGTAATATTGCCGGAGGAAGAAAAACCGATGGAAGAAAAGAAATTACGATCGTGGGAAAACTGGGTGGTACTGGCCGGCATTGCATTTTATGCCAGGAGCTACCTTCTGGCTGCCGCTGCCCAGTTTAATTCCTGCCTGGATATCCTGGCCGGGAACGGTATACCGGCAGAAATGATCAATGAAAGCCTGGGCGACTACAGCCCGGTCCGGAATATAATCATGCCGGTGATCCTCCTGGCCGCTTTTGTGTACCTGGCCTGGTTTACTTTCCACCATTATGCTTTTCCGCTGCTCCGGAAAAAATCGTTCTCCCCTGCGGGCATGCCTTACCTTTTTCTTACCGTTGTCCTGCTCCTGGCCGGTTGTTTTCTTTTCGGGCATTTCCGGATATACCCTGAGCTGACCAGCTATCATGGCGGCTTTGAAGACAGCTTCCGCTTTTTCCAGGTAACCCGCAAAATCAGCCTGCTGGGCTATAGCCTCACCCTTTTGTGGGCGATATTCTTATTCGAAGCCTTCTCCCAGGGCTTTTATGCGCTCTGTGGGCGGTTACGGCGCGAAGGGCCCATGTTTGACCTGGTGATCAATTTCCTCTTTGCTATCTGCTCCCTCGTTTTCCTGGTTTTCCTGGGTGTACTGGGAAATATACAGCATTTTGAATTACGGGAGCTGCCGGGCCATACGTCTGTGCCGTTTGTACTGGTCATGGCTGTGGCGGTTATTTACGGGCAGGATTATTTCTACCTCGACCTGCAGGACAAACGCGGTAGAAAGGGATATTTATCGGGCGTTTTCGGGGTAATTACACTCTGTTTTCTCTCGGCTTTGCTGGTTGAAGTATTGCAGGTAATTTACCGGATCACCGATGGCCAGAAAGGAGGTGATCAGGATTTCCGGCCTACTTTTGAAGCCCTCCGATACGCCGTAATAAACCATTTGCCCCGGAGCGGCAGCGTAGCGTTGCCGGCCTCCGTGCTGGCCCTGGGGGCCGGCTGGGTCAGGTATCTCTTTTATCACCAGGAAAACAAGCTACAGGCCCAGGTGACCGTCAAATCGGCTGAGCTGGACCAGCTGAGAGCGCAGGTCAATCCCCATTTCCTGTTTAATGCGCTGAATACCCTCTATTCGGTGGCATTGAAAGAAAATGCCGAGACCACGGCTTCCGGTATTCAGAAGCTGGGCGATATGATGCGGTTTATGCTGAATGAAAATAACCACGACCAGATCTCCATTTCCAGGGAAGTGGAGCAGCTGGAAAATTATATCGATATCCAGCGCATGCGGATTGATGAAACGCCCGATATCCGCATTACCGTGCACCTTCAGCAGCCGGGTACCGAGATCCGCATAGCCCCCATGCTTTTAAATCCTTTCGTGGAAAATGCCTTTAAGCACGGTATCTCGCTGGTCAATCCTTCCTGGATTCATATTACGCTGACCTTTGATAAGGAGAGCCTGTTTTTTAAAGTGCATAACAGTCTGCATGCGGCGCGGGATGCCGATCCTGAAAAATTTAATAACGGAATAGGCCTGGAAAATGTCAGGCGACGGTTAAATTTACTGTATCCTCAGCGCCACCGGCTGGTCATTGAGCAGAGTGAGCAGGATTTTTTTGTATCATTAACCCTCAGATATTGAATGCATATTGAAGCCATTGCCATAGATGATGAGCCCAAAGCCCTGGAAGTAGTGATGATGCTGGCTGAAAAAGTTCCGTTTTTAACTATAAAAGCTACTTTTACCGATGCTTTCAAGGCTATCCCTTATATGCAGCAAAATAAGGTGGACCTGCTTTTCCTGGATATTAAAATGCCGGATATATCGGGCTTCGAGTTTCTCAGCACACTATCGAGGAAACCGAAAGTGATCTTTACAACCGCTTATTCGGAGTATGCGGTGAATGCTTTTGAAGTAGATGCCGTAGATTACCTGATGAAGCCTTTCTCACTGGCGCGGTTTTCCAGGGCATGCAATAAAGTGCTGGAAGCGCTGGAGTCTGAAACCTCGGAAACGGGAAGCATGTTTCTCAAAACCGGTATGGAAGAGGAAAAAGTTTTTTGGGAAGATATCCTGTTCATCGTTTCGCAGGGAAATTACATGGAATATCATCTGAAAGACCGGAAGCTTCTCTGCCGGCAAACCATCCAGGAGGCTATGCAGCAGCTACCGCCGGAAAAGTTTGTACGGCTTCACCGCTCCTATATTGTCGCTACGGATAAGATCGATAAAGTATCGCGCACGGCGGTATGGGCGGGCCGTACGGAAATCCCGGTGGGGGCATCTTACGAAGGGGTATTCCAGTTGATCAGGGAAAAACTATTGAAGAAATAATGGAAGAATCAGCTCAGTTGGCCGGCCGGTTCCGGGAAGTCATCCTGGACGGGAAATGGATAGCCAATACCAATTATCGTGAACAACTGGCCGGTACCGACCGGCAGTTAGCCGCCCGGAAAGTGCTTTCTTTTAATACTTTGGAAGCGCTTACGTTTCATATACGCTATTATATCTCCGGTCTTTTAACAGTATTTGAAGGAGGAGACCTGGAAATCAGAGACCGCTTCAGTTTTGACTTTGAACCGTGCCAATGCCAGGAAGAATGGGAAAGGATGCTTTCCGGCTTCTGGGAGGATGCTGAAAAGCTGGCTGCTCACGTGGAAAGCATGACTCCGGAAAAGCTCGACAGCATATTTGTGGAAGAACGTTACGGAACATACCGCCGGAACATTGAAGCCATGATAGAGCATGCATATTACCATTTAGGGCAGGTAGTGCTGATAAAAAAGGCCGCTTATGGCCTTATCTGCAAATGATCCATTGTTTTTCCGGCCAGCACCTTTTCTCCTGTTTTCCGGAAACCCACCTTTTCATATAGACGCCGGGCGGCCGGGTTGGTTTTTTCAACCAGCAGACCGAGGGTTAGTCCCTGCTTTTCCACGTATTCTGCAATGAGGTACCGGAGCAGCTGTCCTCCCATCCCTTTTCCCTGCCATTCGGGGTGAACCCCGATAGAATCGATATAGTGTTCACCGGCCTGCGTTTCATCTTCGGGCGCAAAGGGTACGGAGGCATGCGCCTGCATATATTCTGCTACAGGCTTTCTCAGCTCTTCCAGGAGGGCCCCGTTGTAGAGGTTGACTGCAGCCACCATTTTCCCGTCAACATACAGGGTGTACGCATTTTGGTAGGAGTACTGGTTGTTTTCCATGCTTACCATGCGGTGCATGAAATTAAAGGCTGCCTGCTTATCTTTTTCGCCCAGGAATTCGTAAACGATCTCTTCCATAGCCAGCAACAGCAGGGTGGCTATTCCGGCGGAATCCTGAGGTTCTGCTTTTCGGATTTCGGTATTCATTGCACGGGATAAATGGAACGATACTTTTGTATACCTGCAAAATTAGCCAGGATCTTACCTTTATAAGCAACATTTTCTGTAATTTTGATCATTAACCTAAAACAAGAAGAATGAATAACAAGGCTTTAACAGCGCTTACTTTAGGCTTACTGGTGGCCGGAAGCGCCTCTGCACAAAAGCTGCAGGACCTTCCGGAGTACAGTATCCCGCAAAGTCAGACCACCAAACACATGAATATCCTGGCGGCCGATGAGATGCAGGGAAGAAAGCCCGGCGAGCAGGGTAACCTGATGGCAGGCCGGTACATTGCCGAGCAGTTCCGGGCATTGGGACTGAAACCGGCTAATGGCAGCTACTTCCAGAAAGTACCGCTGGAAACGGTGATCCCGCCCAGAGAAGGCACCATCACCACTACCGAAGGAAGCGCCAAAATAGGAACAGACTTTGTATTGATGCAGGGAAGCGGCCTTGAAGGCTCTTTTGAAACCGTTCATTTGCCTTACGCCTGGATCGATAAAAATAAAGGATACGACGATTATAAAGGAGTGGATGTCAAAGGAAAAGTGATCATTACCAGTGTGGGTGTTCCCGATTCTGAAGCACCCAACCAGCTGTTTGCCTCTATTGAAGACAAGCAGAAGCTGGCCAAAGAGCGGGGTGCCGTGGCCATTATCGAGGTCTTTAACTCGCCGCGCCCGTGGAATATGGTGGTACGCTATTTCGGGCGGCCTTCTACCAAAATGAAAACCGCCGCCTCATCAGGAGAAGAGATCACGCACCTCTGGATCAGCTCTACATCAGCCAAAATACTGGTAGCCAATAAGATCAGCAAGGTGAACCTGGAGATCGGGGCACGGAAGGTCAAAGATGTGCTGACCTACAATGTAGCCGCTGTGCTGGAGGGCTCTGACCCGCAATTAAAAGACGAATACCTGATTCTTTCGGCACATTATGACCATGTAGGTCACGGAGCGGCGGCCGGAAACGTATCGGCCGGCGACACCGTCTTTAACGGTGCCCGTGACAATGCCTTCGGAACGGTAGCGGTTTTAACGGCTGCCGAAGCATTTACTAAGGTAAAGCCCAAAAGGTCGATCCTTTTTATTGCGTATACAGCCGAAGAAATGGGCCTTTTAGGAAGCCGTTACTATGCCGAGCACCCGTTGGTTCCGCTGAACAAAACGGTATTTAACATGAACTGCGACGGAGCGGGCTACAACGATATGACAAAAATTACCATCATCGGCCTGGACCGTACCGGCGTGAAGGAAGAATTTGATACCGCAACCCGCGCTTTCGGACTTACCGCTATGGATGACCCGGCCCCGGAGCAGAACCTTTTTGACCGTTCAGACAATGTAAGCCTGGCGGCCAAGGGAATTCCTGCACCCACCTATTCACCCGGTTTTAATGCTTTTGATGCCGAAATCAATACGTATTATCACCAGGCTGCCGATAACCCGGACAATATTGATCACACGTACCTGCTGAAATACGCGCAGTCGTATACCTATGCCGCCCGGCTGATTGCCAACCGTGCCCAGGCCCCGGCCTGGATCAGCGGCGATAAGTACGAGCAGGCATACAATAAGCTGTTTGCAAAATAACCATAAATGAAAACGACGGAACAGCTGCCCGGGAGGAGATCTTCCGGGCAGCTTCTTTTTTGAAACGGTTACAACCTTTTCGCCTGCCGGAGGGTCTTTACAGCATAGATCATTTCTCAAACCTTTCATGAAAAAAATAAAGACATTGATGTTGCTTGCAGTCCCGGCCGTGCTTTACTCCTGCCTTACTACAGATGATGAAGTAACAGCCCCTATTATTGACCCTCCGGCGACGATCCTGGTAAAAAAAGACAGCCTGATTACCGGAAAACATTACGGGATCACCATCGGGCAGGCTGCCTCAGACGCTTACCCGGGGGCACAGCTGCTCACCGACAGCCTGGGGGTTACTTACCTGAACCTTGTTTCGAATTTTATCACTGATTTCAGTACATTGGAACAGCAGCTTCCGCTTTATTCGTACATGACATTTGATGAAAAAGCAGGAACAAGTAACGGAGTTCAGCTTTGGTTTGAAAACAGGAAGCTGAAAAGCATTTACCTGAACGGCGGTAAGCGGTTGGGACAATGGCCCGAAAATATAAGTGCATCGGAGGCGGTTCGCGAGGGAGAAAGCAGCGAAATGACCGCTGAAAAGCTGAAATCCCTGCAGGGCAATAGCCGCTACCGGCCGAGGTTTGAACACACCATGCTGGGCGTAAAAAACCTGCAGGAAGCCTTTGATCCCGCCATGGAACAGGCCCCGGAGTGGTATTTCGGTTATAAGGTAGACGAAAAAGATACCCGTTACGTACACGTGCATTTCATTGAAGGCAAGGTGAGTTATATCCTGGTCAATCATATGAGAACACTTTAATGGAACTATCCGGTGTGATCCGGGGTTGTATAAATAGTAATGGGGACGACCGGTTTTGACGGCATGAAGCCATTGCGAGTATAAGCATGTATGGAGTTGGTGGAAGGTCTCCATTTAAAAAATCTACCGAACAATAACTGGCAATACTTCGTATGCCATGGCTGCCTAATTTCGGAGTAAATTACGCATAAGCCACATCCCTCCCGGGCCAACCTCTGCCGCCAGGGACCCAGGGGTGTGAACCATGCAGAGGCGTTCAGATGCGGGCTTCTGATTTCTGAATAGTATTTGAGAAGATAAGGGTCAGACCAGGTACGCCGGACGGCTTTCTGACCCCGAAAATTAAGACCGGCTAAACATGTAGAAGGCTTGACAGTAGCCGTGTTCGGACCAGGGTTCGAATCCCTGCGTCTCCACTGATGCAATTGATAGTCAACAAATTGCAAAATATGCACCCGAAAATGCACCTATATTGGTGTTTTTCGGGTGTATTTTTTTTGCGAAATGACAGAAAAATGAGCGAACTACCGATAATCCAAAGTTCTGAAATAATCATTCATAGTATCCAGGTTTACCGGTTTACAAAATACACGGAAATATTTATCCGGGCCGCCCGGAATGGGGAAGTTTTGACACCCAGAGGGATGCGATATTCGTCCGGGATGATTAAGGGATATGAAGATTTCCTAATGCATTTCCGAAACTACGAGAGCTTTATAGGTTACAAGGTCCAGTTGAAGGATATCAGCTGGCTATTTACTGAAGGGTTCTATAACCATCTTGTGAATTCGGGGCTGGCAATGAATACCTGCGCTAGTTATTCCTCCAGATTCAAAAGTATGATTAGGAGACTCCACAAGATGGAGTTGATGAGGTACAACGGCATGGGAATGAAGGGACCAAGGGAGATAACTACACAGATATATCTCACGCTGGAAGACCTTACAATTCTATATATGGCAAGTTTTCACTTGACAAAGGGGCAAAAGAGGGCAATATTGATCTTCATAATGCAATGTTTCATAGGACTGCGGGTGAGCGACATGCTGCGTTTTGCAGAGAACCCGAATAAGTTCCGAAAGATAATAGACGGCGTTCGGTACATAGAAATCCACACAGACAAGACAGGTGAGGTAGTAGTAATTCCGGAGCATGCAATGGTGTCCCGAATCCTTGCAGAATATAACTACGATTTTGGCGTTCGATTCAGCCAGCAGTACTACAACAAGACCTCCAAGACCGTTGCTATGGATTGCGGCCTAACAGAAACAGTGTTCCATTATCGAACAGAAGGGGGTGAGGTGGTTGAACGGGAATTAGAGAAATGGCAGCTGATCAGCAGCCATACCGCCCGAAGGACATTTGCGACACTTGCCTACCTGGCCCACGTGCCGGTATTGGCCATTATGAAAATTACCGGACACAAGACAGAAACAGCCTTTAGAATGTACATACGATGCAGCTCTCTTGAGAGTGCAAAGGCCATTTCCGGTCATGAATTTTTCAGGATAGATCTTATTGAATTAAAAAGGTTATCAGCGTAGATTGGGGGGTATATAGGTGCCTCTCTTTGCAAAAAAGCCCGGTTAACCGGGCTTTTGAATATTTTATTTATTCACTCCACAATGGAGAACTTTTTTCTTATCCAGAAAAAGAGCCCGGCCACCAAGAGGATGAGTAATATGTAGAAAATGTATCTCCACCGGTAAGGATCCTTTGCGACTTTCGTTATTTCGCTTGCCTCGGTTTTCCATGCAAGGAAAGTATCTGCTTTTGTTTCGCTGTAGTTGACTACTTCAGACTTCCCCAGGTCTTCCCTCTTTCTTTTTATTGTAAAGGTTTCCACGCTCTTTACAGCCCCTTCGGGGGGAGGGTGATACGACTGCTCTTTTGCGGATTTATTTGCCTTCGGAGTAGCAGCATCATTTTCCCCATGCCGGGAAGGTAATGTGTAGGAGGTATCGGTACCGGGTGGGTAGTACTCCACTTTCGTATAAACCACCTCCAGATCTTCCCTTTTCGTAGTATCCACAAACTGAACCACCAGCTTGGAATCCTCAAAAGATTTCTGGATTTCTTGGGATCCGGAGGTCTTCCGGGTTACGTGCTTCCTGTTGCAGGACAATAGTAGTGTTGAAATGGCGATTATAAACAGTATTCTTCTCATGGTTCTTCTTCGTGTGTGTTGTTAATTCTTTTGTCTCCGATAAAATTATTCACGCTCCCGATAATCTCCCGAAGATTCTGATTTGCCAAAATCTCGCCCGCCAGTTTTGCGGCCCTGGCCATCTCCCTTTTCTCCTTGTCTTCGGCCTTTTCGTGAATACTGATTACTTCGATTACTCCTATAAGGATCGCAATTGCAGATGTAAAAAAAGGGAACATGATGAGGCTATAGTAAGGACTAAAGTAATGTACTGTAAGCATCTGTATTCCATCAACCAAGGTGACGGCCAGCATAAAGTTAAAATATCTGCTCAGCTTGTAGACCGTTCGCCGGTACCCTTCTGATGTCCTGTACTCCCCTCGCAATTTAGCCTTCTGAATGCCAGCACGAAGATCCAAGCCACACAGAATAAGGATGATCCCGTACAGGGACACGATATACACCAAGAAGGGGATCATTTTTACGAAAAAGTTTTGAAGATTCATTCTATAAATTTTATAATAGGTTAAGAGTAATACAATTGGACTTCAGCCTGGCGCCTTCTCAATAGGCCGGGAAGCACATTTTTACCGGCGGTCACCGCACATCTTTGCCAATATGGCACAAGTGTGTTTTTAGGCTCCCTGTTATTTATCCTGGAAAAGAGATTGTAAGGAATGGCTATCCCGGAAGAATTAAAATAATACCCACCGGTATTGTATACAAAGCTGGCAATTGCGTTGTATTCATTTTGCGACAGCGGCCGTTTTATCAATTTCATGATTATCGGGTTGGTATACTTTTCGATGTGTGCCAACTTCCAGCGTTTTGCAGTCTCGTAAGTGATCGCAGGATCCCCGGGCTGCACCCTCCGGCCAGTGTCCATATTGATAGTAGATCCTATACCCTGCGTCCAAATACCGCCGGAATCTTTGTATGGGGCCGCTACGAACTTCTCGAACCCCTCAATAAAGTCGAAGCCAGCTTTATCTAATTTGTACATTATTATTGTGGGTTTAAGTCGTTTGCAACCATCTCTTTTACATTAAGCAACCAGGAAAGGAACTCCGCATAGGTGTCTTCAGCGCTTTGGTCCTGGGTGAGTCCCATGGCATAGGCGTTATACTCGTTTATAATTCCAAACTCCTGCGTTTCGTCGTATCGGTCCCGAATAACAGCTTTTACGACCTTTTCGTAGCTTGGCGGGCCCCAGAACTGTACGGTATCATACTGGTAATGGGTTTGTTCTTCCACGGTTTCCGTTACTTCTTCTATATTGTAATTGTAGTGCCAACTGCCGTCTCCAAGGTCAAGCAGGCCCGTAGGGCGGATATCTGAATTTGATTTCATATCTTGCTTTATTTATAATAATACACATTAAGGGAAAAAGCATAAGCGAGTACCTATTTTTCTGTCGACAACAGACATTGTATACGTTACGTTACAATATAGAAACCCCGCTCCTGAACCATTGGACGAGTGCCCGCAAGTAATAACACCAGTTTTTTGTTCGGATTCAGGGCTCGACATAGCAGAAAGGGAGTCTGTATAATAAGTGCTCGAGCTCGCGCCAGTCTCACGAGGCAAAACATCCCCAAATTCTCCGAAAAATATGTTCTTAATATAGCCGGACTCTCGTGATAATAGGCCTCTGGCCTCATAGCCATCGTAACCAACTGTTTGATATTTTTCGGGCGATTTTGAAACATAGAATTCAGAAGTGCCACCATTGATGTCCGGCAGTATCCTACATTTTACCCCGTCTGTCCATTTCCACAGATGTCCGAAAGGATTTTCCACTCCACGATAAGACGGAACACCAACAGTAAGAGATCCATACTCAGCGGGCATAGTATAGTAAACTATTCCTGTCCTGTTGCCGAGCTGGTTAGTATGCCCGCATGGAACAAATGGACATTGGCTGTTATATGTATTCCAGGTCGCAGACACCAAGGTGGTCACGCCTTCTCCTAACCCCCCCTGTTTGTAACCGTTCCCGTCAGGAGAGGCGTTATAACTAAGCTGCGCGTTGAAGTTCGCATACTCTACTACATAGAGCCAGGACAAAGACAAATGCGCATCGTACACATAACAATTCCAGCCGGAATTGTTAAGACCAAAAGCTCCCCTGTTTCGTGCATACGAGCGAAAGTCGGATATAGAAATATTGCATACAGGCACGCCCAATTGTGTTCTGTAGGATCCATCCCAGCCTGCAGTATTATTGCCCCCCCTGAAGTTTGTAGTTAAGTTAAGAACAGATGCGAGCTTTATGCTTGCCGGCACTGTACGGTCGACGGTTGCTTCATACGCGGATACGTACATTTTCGGTACCACCCGGAAGCCGGGCAGCGCAAACTCGGAGACAAGCGTACGAATCTTTGTTCCTTCCGCTTCGTGTTTAATGTAGTACTCCGGAATTTCTACCATAACCTGACCGTGGCTTCCGTCGAGAACCGCCGCACTCCCGGTGTCTCTCAGGGCACTATTATTACCGTCAAGGTAATAGTTTACGCTCCCGTTATCGTTCAGTAGACACCGACGCATTTTACCCTGAATCGGTAGAGAGACGTGCAATTCAGGGCGTCCTATGCGCGTACAGGCACTGCTGGCTGCTGTAATGTCGCGCTCGATGCCGTAGTAGTAATCGTACGGAAAAATGGGCTTTGTGGCGCCCACGCCAATTAAAATACCCATAGTTGTGTGTGTTTGAACAAATTTAACTTATTGTATCACCGTTTTTTTGCCGGTTTTATAACTTTTCCAAAACTTATCCCATCTTGGTGATTATCCAGGACATGACAGAATTGACGACTTCGCTGTACGCAAACACCCATCTTCCGTTTTCGACTGGGTAAGTAGAATTTTCTGAACTGTCATCGTAGAGTTTTTGCCCGGTGTTGGGCCTGATCGTTTTTGTGCCACTTCCGATATTTTTTATTAAAATCACGCAGCCAGAATAGGTTACCACTGGCATATATATATCGTACGCTGAGCCGCCAAAAAGAGTTACTATAGGCTCAAGGTCACTCAGTGTTGTTGCGTTTTCTACGCTTCTGGGTCGAAGACGCAGGCCCTGGGCAAATAGCCTTACAAAAGTACCTCCAAAAGCCGGCGCCGAACCGCTGTTGAACGCTTCGCCATAAAAGCCTGTTAAAAACTCGGTCCCGCTTGAGAGGTTAATGTTACCCTTTGCTTTCCCCACTATTGCCGCCCTCTTATTTGCGTCATCAACTGTTCGGGATATTTTAACACTTCCCTCCTCTACTATCACGCCCAACGGGGAGAGAGTGGAATATGTTTCTTGGCCGCCTTTATCGGCAGTGGCAATAATAGCTCCCTTGTTTGCGTCTATAGAAAGTATCACTTCGGCATCAACAAGGTTTTCCTCAATCCCGTCTTTCCATTCTGTCGCTTTGGTTGAAACGATATCAATCTTACTATTTTCTGCATCAATAAGGATTTTCTTATCACTACCAATTTCCGAAAGCTCAATTTTATTGTTAGCTGCATCCAACTCAATCTTTTTCGTGCCATTCGCGGTGTCCAAAGTAGAAGTAATTATCCCTGCACTGTGATACCAACCACCAATACTTGCGCCTTCGGCCAGCAGGAGATCAGTAGCCACACTATCAAAGCTGGCCCCGAAGGGCTCCCATTTTGTCGTATTGGTCGGTACTACTCCTGAGAATGTGCCGGCATCCACCTTGGTCCTATACCATTGACTTCCATATTTCACCGCTTCAACACGGTTAGGTGTCCCGTAATACGTTGTGGATGGGTTATAATCTCCGCGCGATGTCAGCACCGGACTGTCTCCCTTTTGCCCGGCCGGTCCTCGGTTGCCGGTAACACGAGCCGGCGGACTCCAAAAGCTCAGCAATGTACCTTCAGTCGATTTCATAGCTGTGGTAGTCCAAAGGTATTCACCGTCATCCACAGGAATAGCCCCATAAACCCAACCTTCGGGATCAATATCGGTTACGATCAGCTCGGGAGGCTCGTCAAAACTGGTATTTTTCGAGAACCGATATTCGTAAAAGTTCCCGTTTCCGGCCTCACCCCTCAACGCGATAGGAGCCCAGTAAGTGGTATTGGTAACAGGGATTCCGGCGGTTGGCGTGATGAAAATATAACGGTAGGAAGATCCTTCTGAAGTCACCTCATCGCCCGAGTGATATGTCACACCCGGATTATATACCCCGAGAAACACCCCTATTGCAGTTGTCGTTCCGCCACCAGATTGTACCAGGGCCCCACGGATAATAAACCGCCCATCTCCGGCTTCGTTGTAGCCTATTCCTTTGGTTGCATTCCCTATCCGGACGCGGTTTTCATCCAGATCGATATAAGACCCGGACCCGCCCGAGCTCTCAATTACACCGGTTTTTATGTATCGCCCGTTGATGGTAGAGAATCCGTACATCAGAGCCATTGCCCGTACTTCCAGGTCAGGATCTACTGAACTCAACGTTCCGACCCAGAAGTGGTAAAACGCCGGGTCTTCCTCGGTCTTTATCTGGTAAGTTGAAAATATAAAGCCGGCGCCGCTGCCTACACGCTGAGCCTTTACGTAGATGTAATAAGCCTGGCCCGATCCCCCAGTAAGTGTAATGTCTGTGCTGGATAGGTTCCAGAAGCGTGGAGCGGCCGGATCGATGGTGTAGTGCGTCAATGTCCCGCCGGTAACCCGTACCAGGTTCACATTTCCGTTGTAATTCGCCTCTATTACCGTATTGAGGATGGCAAATTGCATGCTTTTGGCTCCAATGCTCAGCGCGTTGGTGTCAATGCTTAGGGGTTTTATCTTTTCGGTATAATAATCGCCTTCCGGGTCGAACACCATGTTAAGGGCTTCTCGGCTGGTACGCCAATTCGCCCGGGCCCTGGCAGGATTGTTCAGATTGTTGATCGTGATAATCCGATCCGTTTCGTATTGGTCAGCTATAATGCGGGTAATAATACTCCGGCTTACGACATCGCCCAAGGAAAGGCTATATTCATAATCTTCCAGAAGGTTCCGGGTAAAGCCTGTGATTCGTATCTCCCGGTTCAGGTCAAGATCGACGTCTTGGACCGGAATGTAATCGCCTGGCGAGAAGATGTTCGAAACCGATCCAGAGCCGGCATAATTCTTCAAATAGTTTCTGTCAATTTTCAGATCGTACTGTACCCGCGGCTGGCTGTTCTGGGTATAGTACTCTTCTGCTGCTTCCTCCAGCTTTTCTTCTGCTTCGTCTATGTACGCTTGTGGGAGCCGGATGTCGGTGATGATGTACTCGTCTCCCACACTTACCCTGAACGCCAAACTGGAAGGTGACGGGAAAGTCATCTTATACTCGTCAGTGAAGGGAATCAGGGTAAAAGTCTTTGTATCGTTATTGTAGGATTTCAACTCAAAATCATAACCCGCCAGCTTCCCGGTCCTGAACGCTATTTTCGCGCTCGTTCCGGCAATCAACCACTTTGTATCGCTACCTATCTTTTCATTCAGGTCGAAGCTCATTGAACTATCCGAGAATGTCAACTCATCACCTCCAAGCCCCGATACTACTCCGATCCGGTTCGGATATATATCAGAGAAGGTCTTTGTATTCTCCTTCAGCCCGTATGCGGTTATGGCGGCCGAATCTTGCACAAAGCTGGTGCCCCTTACTTTTGTAGGAAGGCACAATTTCGCCACACCTTTATCGATCAGGTATTGTTCCGGTAGGTTCTGGCTCCCGCCGTACACGTACAGACGGGTTACCAGGTTTTTGGAGTCCACGTTCTTGCGGGTGAGCTCGTATAAGCCGCCAACCCGGCCGTACTTAAACGTAAAAGGAAAGTGTGATCCGGGTTTCCGGATATGTATTACCCGGGTACCGGCCGACTGGGTGATCTCGAATTCCTGTTCGTACTCTTCACAAAGTCGCTGGAGAACGGCCAGGCAATTTTCATCTGAAAAGGTCAGGGTCTTGTACTCTGAACCGGCCGGGAAGTCTCCGAGCGACCATTTCCCGGGGAATACCCGGTTGGCGTTGCTGACGATCAGGGCCGCAAAGTCCTTAATATCTCCAGTAAGGCTGTCACCAATGGTATTTGCTGGCAGGAGGAATGTAGCATCCAGGAGTTCGTATTGCACGCCTTCGAACTGCAGCTCATAGACATACCGGCCGGCTGCCTTGGTCGGCTCCGGTGCCTGATTTAAGGTGTACGTCTTCCCGTATACGTCTATTTTGCCACCAATCTTGAAAGTGATAGGATAGGCGCTTTCGACTGTTACAGACACGACATCCTCACCAAGAAGCTGGCTGTTTTGTTCTGCCTTGGTTACCGCTCTCACACCGGCCCGGGAGATGAGTTCGATCTGGGAAGTATCGGGGTTCGTTATTACAATTTGCTCCATACTACCACCCCGTTTGTAGTGAACGATGTAATAGCGTCCAGGACCCCGGCCACAATCGCATAGTACCGGCCATTGCTGGCGTAGGTATGGTTCAGAGTAACTGTTCCGATCACCCCGTCTGTCTGGCTGCCGTCACCCCAGTATACGGTAAGCATCTTGGTTGTGGTGAGTGTGATGGTCAGCGTGGCGGTACCACCGTCAAACCGCTGATGCATGATCACCCGCTTAACAGGATCTGGCTCCCGAAGATTGAGCGTAAAGGTTCCCACCATCAGATCATCGCGCCAACGCTTGCGGGTGACTACTCCGGTTTCGTTGTAAACTTCGAATACAAGCGGTTTGGTTGGGCTGAGCTCTATCATCAGCCGATTGGTGCCATCCTTGTCGAATTGAACCAAAAAGCTATTGAGCTTGTTAGCAAAATCCAGCTTCCCTGAAGCTTGCATAAAGCATTGCAATGATATCTCTCGCACTTCTACTCTCTTTCTACTAAGGTCTATCGCCTCGCCATGATAATCAGGCCAGTCAACCCGGAACGGCGCTTTAAGGGGCGGCCTGTCTAGGATCCCGTCAGATTCTGACACAAATACACCCCAGTCTTTGAAGTTTTTGCCGTCAATCCAGTAGTTAAGGGTAGTTTCGGCGGTGACTACCGAATTGATCTGCTCCGGTGTCAGGGCCAGGTTGTAAAGCTTGAAATCGTCTACATTGCCATATCCATAATCTCCGCTGTAAATGTCCTGAACAAACGATACGCCTACCGGCTGAGCTGAAAGGGTATAAGTCTGGCTTAAAATACCATTGATATACAGTTTCAAGGCAAGGCCTGATTTTACCAGGACAATCTGAACCCACTCGCCTTTGGGAATATTCAGGAGCCAGTCACTGTAACTGTTCACCCCGGAATACGCCACTACCAGGTGCAATTCTTTGCCGGTGAATCCATCCGGAAAGGAATTTTGTTTTATCCGGCCGGCCATGGTGAAGTCATTGGATAGATTCAAAATGTTGTGCTCCACTTCGGCCCGGCCATGGGCATCAAATTCAAGACAATTGCCAAATGGTCCAAATACGAATTCTGCATCCGTTACAGTGGCATCCTTCCGGCTCTTTGAGTAGTCGTAGGCCACCGCGGAACCTGCAGGTTCGTCAAGCGGGAGATTTAATACCAGGTTTTCTTCCATTGTTGTGTGTGTTAATAATTATCCCAATCCCGAGGCTCGCAATTCCCCGTCTACTGATTTGGTTTTACTGTCAATGCTTTTGAGGATTGGTTCAATGTTTTTCGTATTGGAATCGATATTTCTGGTGTTGTGTTCGATCGCATATGATGTAAGTAACTGCTGCCTGATTATATCAATGCCCTCCGTGAACAAAATAGTCTGCTTATTCAAGTGCCCAGACATAATAGTAGCGGTTTCCTGACTCATCCCCTTTACAGCTCCGGCCATACCCCTTTCCGTCGCATCTGAAGATGAAGAGTTCCACATATCAATTCCTTCGTTTGCTGCGGCAGATTTAACGTCTTTCATGAGCGACTCCACTAATTTGGCCGGCTCTTTTATTGCTTCCATGAACCAGGCATAATCATCAACGATGTTACCATCGCCTCCATTTGGATTTAAGGAGTCGGTAACTCTTTCGATGAATTGGTCAAATACAGGACTCATTACTGTAGACCATATCAGGTTTTCTATGAAATTTTCCAATGATTTTCCGGCCACTTCAAACATTTTTTGACTTGCGTCCTCTCCGGCCTTGAAAGCTTCTACCAGCGCATTCCTAAGGTTGTTGCCAAGATCACCAGCAAGTTCAACCACAATATTTTTTACCTGCTCGTTGGCTTTCTCTACCGCATCAGCCCAGTCCAAAGAGTTCTGGAGGATTTGTTTTGTTGAGTCGTCAATCTGGTTTGTGTTGATCAGAGTTTGAGCGAGCTCTTTGTTCAAATTACCCGTCCCATCAATTAGCTCTGGGAAAACATCAAGAAGCCCCCCAAGCACATCTTTTTTCTTTTTTCCTCCAAAAAGCCCTACTACCCCTCCAACAACAGCTCCAACAACAGCTCCAACAACGTTGCCTATAACTGGAACAACCGACCCTATGACAGCACCAGTTGCAGCACCAGTTGCAGCGCCCTTCCCAACATTACCCCAATCAACAGCATTTTTAAGGTCCACTTTCGCTTTCCCATCCTCCAACTTCTTCATTGCTTCCTGATAGCTGGTAAAAGCATCGGTTGCGGCAGAGAACGCATCATTGATTTCGCCGGCATAGTTCCGTATAAATCCGCTCCCGGTTAATTTGCTTTGCAGTAGAAGTTGCTCATTCAATGCCAGGGCGTATTCGTGCGCCAAGGCAATTTGATTTTGATAGAACTCACGCTCTTTCTCTTTGCGGTTCTTTGAGGCGGCTGTAACCATATTGATCAGACTTACCACTCCCTCGATTATAGTCGCCGCGGCTGCAAAGTTCTTTTCACTGCTGCTGAGTGTATCATCATTAAAGGTCTTGATCGTTTGATTAACCGATGCAACAGCACTTGAAATGCTCTGAAAAACTTCACCCATCGAGCCGTCCAGACCTGCCAAAGCGCCGGCAATGCCCTCGATGCCCTCCAGCATTTCAAAGAGCTTATCATTATCGGTCTTTTTTATTTGGTTTATGATCTTTTCAAGATCAATTCCCAGCTCCTCAAGGACATCTTTTATTTTTTCAAGGTTCTCTTTTGTAGGGTCGAGAATAAGTAATTGTTTATAGAATTCCTGAAGCGCCAAATTGTACTTTTTCTGCTTTTCCAGCCGGTCTTTGTCCCGATCAGCCCGCCATTTATAACGGCCTTTTTCAACATCAAAAAGATCTTTTTCCAGTTTGTACTGGGCGGCTTGAATCTGGGTTTCAACACCCTTTATTTTTGATTTATTCTGGAGCTTGGTTTGCTCCGCGTCCAGGTTCGCCATTGCCTCCAAAACAGCCTGCTTTTCCTCTTCGGTAATCTGTTCGGTCAGCTTTTTGTTCAGGGCCGCTTTTTTCTCATTGTATTCCTGATCAAAATCAAGCTTATCCTGGAGGAAACCGCCATACTCTTTTAAGGTTTCCTCTAAGAGTTTCTTTTCCTCCTGTAGAGATTGTCTTCTAAGCTGGGATAACCCATTCTGGAGCAGTTTTTCTTTCTCAATTTTCAGCGGATCGCCTGGAAGAATGTCTGATCCTGCTTTTTCCAGCTCGGTGATCTTGTCCTTTGTCTTGCTGGTAGCATCACTAAGGATATCTTTGATCTGTTTCTCCAGCTTTCCGGTAACGGTTTCCGTGTCAGCATCAGCAATGGCGGCATTCCATTTTTTCAGAAGGTCTGTATTACCAGCAGAGACCTTGTTGCGTTCATTTTTAAGCCAATCAGTGTAGGACTTGCCGCCTTTGAGCAGCTCGACATAGGTTTTATACGCGGAATTTCTGACGATTTCGTCGGTTGAATTTATAGCTTTTGCGTATTCGTCATAAGCCTTCTTTTTATCCTCCAGGTTCTTGATGAACGGATCTTTATCCTTTGATCTTTTACCCTTGTCCGGATCCTCATGGCCTCCTAGGCCCGAAGAACCATGCATAAATCGCTCCTGAAATTTGTTAAAATCAAAAGTATTCATGGCAGAATTCAACTCCATCTCCAACCCTTTGATATAGTCGTTTAGCGCCTCTTGGCCGTCGTCAATGCCGGGAAACCATTGTAAAATAGCGCCTAAAACAGTATCTCCGCCAAGTCTGAATTGACGTTTACTAGTCTGCCTTGCCTCATTGAGCTTTCCCGAAACTTCAATAATTTTGTTAAGTGCCTGTTGGGATTTCGCTTGAAAAAGAATGAGATTTACATAGTCCTCTCCCTTCTTTTGCAGAATATCATACCATTCCCCGAGGGTTTTATAGTGGCCAAAAGTTTCACCATACGTTCGGTTCAGCTCCTCTATTTTGCTTTTCTCCTGTTCCTTGGTTCCATTGAACTTTTCAATATCCTGAATTGCCGCCCGGAGCTCAAGCCGCGCCTTGATAGATTCTTCTCGGGCTTCATTTTCGGCCTGGGCGCGTTCTTTTATCTGCTGGGCCGCCCTCGCCTGCTTGGCGTTGTACATTTCTATCAGTGCCATAGCTCCGGTTATGGCGGCACTGAGGCCCAAAGTAAGAACATTCATCAAGGTTTGGGCCGAGACAGTAGTTATCCCAAAAGCAGCTGCCAACCTTCCTACTGCTCCAGTTAAAAGGGTTTTAGCTTTGGTTAGGAGGGATGTTCCGGCGATGGATTTGATATCAACAGCAGCCCCCAGCTCTTTGAGGTCGTTTGCCATACCAAAGGCCGAATTGAGCCTTTCAGTAACAGAACGTAGTGCATCATTATCGCCACTTAGCTTTTCAACTGCTCCAGATAGCCCGCTGAATTGCTTACCCATTCCCTCAATCATCCCGGAGGTATCCCCGAGATTGCTGTAGCCACCTGCCAGAGCTTTAACGGATTTCTCGTTTTCTTCAAGGGATTTTCCTATTCTTTTTGATGCCGCATCGAGTCTGCCGTATTCCTCTGTTCCTGTTTTTCCGGCATCAGTCATTGCCTTCAAGTTCTCCTTGGCGGCTTTATGTTGATCTGACAAGCTTTTGTAACTATTAGATAGCTTCTCTATTTTCGCGTCTTCAGCCTCAATAATCTTCAGTCTCTCGCGTAAATCACGTAAAGAGCCCTGCTGAAATGAGACCAAGTCTTCCTTCCCCGGGCTCCCGTCTTTGATCTCGGCAAGAACCTTCCCTAGTTCTTCCAAACTCTTGATGACCTCTCTTATAGGCTTTCGTTGAGATTCAAAGTAATCTCGAACTTGGTCGGTATATTTATCGATGGCGATAGAACCGCTTTCGAACTGCCCAGACAGCGCTTTTAGATCTCGTTCCGTCTTCTTAAAGTTTCTTTCAATGTCGGAGCCGTCAAACACCCCAGTAAAAACTAAACTCCCTCCCTGTACGTCACTCATCTCGGTATATTATTTATCGCCCTAAACATCTCATCGGCGCTTTGTTCTGTGAATTGTACTTTCTCGACTTTCTCATCACCATACACAACCCTGGCCTGATCCAGCATAATTTTCTGAAGCGTGACCCAGCTCACCGAATGGTGTAAATCTCTCCATGACCAACCGAGGTGTGAACACATGGAACCTCGCCAGCCATACGGGCTTTTTAGGCCGATAACTCTATGGGATTCTTCTTCGCTTTTGCTGTCCGTGTTCCCTTCATCAATCTCATAGAGTCGATAAAATCCGCCAGATTCAGCGAAATAATGACAGCCTTTGCTATCAGGTGCAATTCCTGCGGTGTCAGCCATGTCTTGAAAAACTTCGTAAAATTGCGCAGGGCTTCTTTGTCTTCATACTCACGGATCCGGCCCGAAATGGTCTGTTCCCGCACGTAATAATCCTCTCCCAGTGTGGCAATGGCCACATATTCGGCCAGCTTGTCCGCGTTGCTGGCAATGTGGCCCTTTACCAGGTCAAAGGTGTTATCGCCTTCCGCAATCTTCTGGTCATCCACCTCCAGGTCAATGCTTATAAGGCTGAGACGGTCCATTACCGCGAGAGTGGGTGGTTTTATCTCGAATGCTTCAACTTTTTCGACAGTCTCCTTTCTGCCGAAATACCTACCAAGACCCTTTACAGGCATCTTAACATGGGATTTTACCTGGAAGGGGATACCTTTCCCGGTAAGTGATTCCAGTTCTTTCTTTTCAATTTCCAATTCTTCCATATCAATTTTGTAGTAAAAAAGCCCCCGAACAGACGTTCAAGGGCTTTCGGGATTCAACAAAAACAACTTAATAAAATGAAGTCCTATTTTTAAGCCAGCTTCGAGAAAGAAATCTTCGGCTCGTTTGCTTTGGTTGGCGTCATTACCGTGGCCGTCACCTGCAGGAGCATGATCCCGGTTTTACCAACAGCGCCTTGATATTTGGCTGAAATCTTTGCCCGAACAATGTTGATTACGTGACCCTGCTCAGGCGTCACCTTGATAGACTTCTCAATGTTAGGTAGTTTCGATGGTGCGTTCCACTTCTCCGTTGCTCCGGTACCAGTGATCGTACCACCCAGTAAAGATTGCAGAACGGTATAGTCCGCATCCATAATTGAGAAGTTCAGGGTAGTTTTACCTGCCCGTTCGATGATCACCTGTGGATCTTCTTCTTCCTCGGCGTAATGCTCTGTACTCTGAGGGTCTTCCACGGTAATATTCGCAGAATCCTGGTAGGTGTTACCAAGCGCGGCCAGAGAAGATCCCATCCCGCCGTCTCCGGCGATAGCTCCAATTTCAATTTTGCTGAGTCCCAGCGTCCAAACCTTTGCCATTGTTGTGTGTGTTTATCGTTTACGATTTTGTATATATTATCCAATCTATCCGGAGGTTAACAAAATGCTGGTCAATCTCCGGCTCGTTGATCACTCCCATATTTGCGATGTACAAAGAGATACCTTCCTTTCGCTCCGTTTCTATTGCCGAAATTGCTAGGTCTGAAAGTGCTTTCAAGCGCGCCTCGTTCGGCTTTCTTTGTTCTACCCCTTCGATGCTTACCCTAAGGTCCGGAACGAAAATGTTCACATTGCTACGGCCGCGCTGTGGGCTGTATTCCCGGGTAACTGTTATAGTGTTTACTACCGCATCTTCCTTTTCCGAATTATCCGGTCTTTCACTGGAGTAGACTCCCCCCGAAAGTGCGCTCTTGAATGCCGAATTGGTATTCAAACACTTAAACAGTATCGCGTTCAAATCAAAGGATGTTTTCATATCCAAATCCTGCTGTGTAGTCTTCCTGTGTCGCATTTCAAACAAGCCCCTCCCGCTACAACCTCACCCGATTTCTTGCCGGATAGTATCCAGGAATCGGTCAATGTCGCCACATTTGCAACCTGGTTTCTCAGCACCATAACCTCGGTGCCCTCCGGAATTCGCTCAGAGCCTTTCGGCATCTGAATGAGCGACGAGAATGTTATCGCCTGTCCACCGGTCCCATTAATCACGTGGCCCTTTCCGTTGGTTTCTTCCCGACAGATGCCTTTCAAAACCCAACCGTTCGTTGCATTATCATAGTATCCAGTATCCGGATTCTGCACGCCTTCGGTGTGAATAAGCGCGTACAAGTATTGAGGATATTGATATGACTTTACCATAAATCCGTCATACTTGTTACAGTGGGCTGAACTTTCTCCGAAACAGGCTCTATTCCAATTTCCCTACAAAGGGCGTTATACCATAGTTTTATGGCACTCCAGTTCCACTTATTCGAATACCCTCCTTCTGTTATATCGGCAAATGGAACAAGGCTTCCAAACTCCATTGCCAGGGCTTTTTTTGCAAGTGCCACGTCCACATCCACATCGGGGCCGGGAATTATACCGGCTTGATTGAGGATGAGAAGATCTACATCATCCTCGGTGATATCGAACTTGCGAAGGGTTTTCGATATGTATTGTTTGTAAGTCATTTGGAGAGAATTGGAGGGGAAATCCCCTCCGTTCTGTGTCAGCGTTATCTATCCTGATAATCCAAATTACTTAGTCCAGGTACTGTTGGCCACATCCATCAATACAGCCCGGGTAGATCCGTTCCATGCCGGGAAGGCGTTGGCCAGTCCGATGGTTACTTCCTCAATCGGCTCCTCTTCGGCATACTTCTTAATGACGGTATGGCCGTTCAGGGCTTTAATTGCTTTTGAGCCTTGAAGTCCAAGATCGGCCGGCTTCTTCCAGAATGTGTTTCCCAGCACCTTGGATTCGGTGAAGGTCACCACATCATCCGCAAAAGGATTTCCGGTTATCCGGGTACCGTCAGTCTTCTCGATAGTGATGTCCTGATCGATTACCACAATCTGCAGCCCTTTGAGATAGGCCAGTCCCAGCAGAGAGGTATTTACTGTCTGCAAGGAGGGTGTCTGAGCGATGCCCAGCGCGTTATTGGCGAAAGATGCGCAGATCTTGATCACCTCTTCTGTTTCGGCGAACTTCGCAAAGGTGTTCAGGTTCATGAATGCGAACTTCGGCGAGATTCCTTTGCCATTGGCAAGCGACACAACAGCTTTGAAGTCTTTAGAAATCGGCTTCGCAGATGCGGGCGTACCCCATGATGCCGAACCGGAAGCAAAGCCAACTTTACGATCTGCATCAACCTGGTAGTTTACGTCGAACTCCGTTACAACCGAGTTGTTGTTATCGTTTGTCAGAGTCACCTTACCTAACGAAATGGATTGCAGCGCGATCCATTCCAGGCGGCTGGCAACTCCGTCCCAACAGTATTTGGTATCTTCTGCCCAGAACTCCACAAGTGCACGCAGATCCGCATTGCTGGAGGTCATCGCGCGCATGATATCATACTCGTTCAGATCGTTTTCGTCCTTCGTACGCTTAACGGCGATCTTAGGAATGTCGCCCTGAATGCGCGCAATAGCGTCACGGGTCTTTTTGGGGATGGAAGCACCTCTGGCCACAAGATCAGCGGCGATCTTCAGGCCAGATTGCGCCTCAAGCATTTTCCAATCTAGCGTAAAGCGCTCTTTGATGGGGAAAAGTGTGGGATAGTAGTACGGTTTCAGGTCATAGGTATGAACCTCTGCCTGCATATCTCTCTCGGTCAGTCCGACCATTAACGTCTCTCTCATCGTTGTGTGTGATGTTTAAAGTTTGTGCCTATTAAATTAAAGAAATGCTCTTCAGCTTTCCTTTCACTACAGAACCAAGTGCCGGAATAAGAGCTTCTCTCACCTGGGCAATTGTCCAGAGATTAACCAGAAGGTTGCCGCCTTGAGGCACATCATAGCTTTCGCCCACAAGGCCTACAGGTTGATATTTCAGCACAGATACGTTGGTGGCGGCTTCAGCTGCGGCCTGATAAACAACGGCGCCCGAAGCGGTTGTCAAGGCAACCCCCAGGGTTGTGCCAACTGTTAGGTCATCCGAGGTTGGGTCGCCCGAATTGGTTGCAATTCCGGTGATTGCGTAGGCCTTTTGACTTTCGCCGTTGGTGATGAAATCGCCCACTTTGAAGTCGTGCCCTTTTTTAACTGTATAAGCAGTTGCTGAGCCTGATGCATTGGCCGTAAGCTTAGCCACCTTAACGATGTGATACAGGCCGGTAACAGCGTCTTTCCCAAGGGCAGCTCCTTCATGCAGGACCTTGCCTGCAAAGTCGGCCGTCGCGACAGTTACCCCGCCGGGGATGTCTGCTATTTTGTGCGTGAAGGCGCGGACGATTCTCTCGTCCTTTTGCTTTTTAATTTGTAACATTGTTGTGTGTGATGTTTAAAGTTTTAAACCTCTTTGCCAACGAAGGCCCCGGAGGGCTCAGCCTTGGTCTTAATGTAATCTGCTACTGCAGAAGAAACCCCTTCGCTGTTGGCACTCCCGAATGTGGGTTTTTGATGCCCTCCGAGCCCCTGATCTGCCAGCTCCTGCGTAAGTGCAGCTACATTCTGTTTCGTTGTGTCCAAATACCCCTGAAAAGCGGCATCGTCCGTGAAAGACATATTCCCAAATGCCGATAGGATTGAATCCTGGTAGCTCTTCGGGGTGTCCTTAATGGCTTCGGCAAGTTGCTCCTTTCTTGTAGTAGAGATGCCAACTGTTTCAAACCCTGTGATCTTCGCCTGCAAAGGCTCTACGGCCGCTTTTACTGCGTCAGCTATTGCCTTTTGCATCGCGGCGGCATCGAACGCACCTGGTGCAGGCGCCGGATCCGGAGCAGGGTTTTCGGGCTTTTTTTCGACAAAGTCGTATTTCTTTTTCAGCCCTTGTTCATAGGTGGAATTAGAGCGGGAAATCTCCGCATCAGCATCTTTACGCCAATCAGTCACAAAACTGTTTACCTGCTCGGCGGTAAGCTTACCTACGAGCTCTTTTGCCTCATCTTCGGTATTAGCCTGCATGGCCAGAGATCCGGCCAGGACGCTAAGCCCGTCTTTTCGCACGCCTGCAAAAGCAGCCAGCAGTAGTGCGAGAATTTTGTCTTTCATGCGATTTGGTATTGGTTTCACAAACGTTCTTGCGAAAGTATATGTATTACCATAATGCGCGAAAAAAGACCCCCTGAAGTTATGGAAAAGTTATGGAGTCACTCAGGAGGCGGCCAATACCTCTTCATTGTCCAATAACCAATACGGCTTATTTGCCCCCTCCTTCTCGAACCGGTGTTTATTGTCGCCGTACCACTTCGAGAAGTTCTCCGGCATCTTGTCTATCTGCTTTGGCGTATATGCCTTCCCGGCATCTTTGGCGACGACGAACTTGCGGAGCTCTTCGTTCGAGATCGTGATCGGGGTCATGATGCAGCGGCATTGCGGGTGCCATCCGGTCCACAGGAACCATTTGGGGTAATCCCCGGCCAGTTGCTCACAAACGGGGCACGGAAAGCCATTGTCCCGGTTATTCGAAAGGGAAATGCGAAACCCAATAATGAGGGGGTCATCCTGGAAGTTCTTCCACATAGCGTAGCGCATCGCTGCGTTCATCTCCGTCCTGACAAGTCGCATGGCGTTCTTGTAGGAGGAACGGTAAACACCTTGGCCAGGGTGATACTTCTTGGCCGCTTCGCTCCATTCGAGTTTTCCGGTTTCCTTGTTTTTCACCCGACGGAATAGGTTGTCAGGCTCTTTTAGGTACTTATTCACCTCCCTGGATATCTGATCGGCGGATTTGCCTTCCTTGATTCCGTTTTGAACGATGATATCAATTTCGTTCTTTGTGTTACCTTCCAGATTCCAAACCTTATCCGAAAGGTTCACCCGTTTGGTGTAAGTTCTATTAGCAGACGCGGCCCGGCTTTGCTCCGTTGCGGCCAGTTTGATACGGTCGTATTTATCTTGGCCCAACTGATCAGCGACTTTCATGCCGGTGTTGATCATCCCTTCGATCTTGCGCTGCAGCTCCTTTGTGGGTTTTTCCAGGGCTTTTTGAACGGCCTTATCCCGGGAAATCCAAAGCGGCTTTTCTTTCTTGATGTATCGGATGATATCGGGAAGTTTGAGGATTTGGCGGTAATACAACAGAAATACCCTGTTCAATCGCTCGAACAGTTTTTCAATCTCCCGTTGTAATTGTGCTTCCTCAGAATTCATCCGTGTGTGTTATTTTGAAATCTTGTGAGCCGCCGAATACAGCCTCCAGCTTGCCCCTCAGTATCTCCGGCAATTTGAATTCGGCGGCGGTCAATACGTCGTATCCTTTAGCTTCAACGTAGCCGGCGTAGTACATCCCGGCAACCATCACCCCGCATATCCACTTATCGGCCATGGATCGGGCGCCTTCTTCTGCTACTCGGTGGCCGGCCGAAACACCGGAAGAGTGTCCGGATCCGTCACCGCCTTCGGCTTGGAAATATGAGTGTACGAGTTCCCCGTCTCGGTATAGCTGAAACCCGGTACTGGAATTTAGGGCTCCGGTCCGGTCCGTATATCTTTCGGTTGCGCCATCCCTGTCGTTTAGCTTCGCGTAATTAACAGCATCCGTAAAAGCCAACCGGAAAGCAGTGATGAGCTTTTCTTCCGTATTCTCCCGCAAGCGTTCTTTTGCTTCGGCCAATACCTTGTTTATGTCGAATTCAACTTTGAGGCCCATGTCACCACCAGAAAATACCTCCGTATATGAGGGTGAAGACAATGAACAATACAAACCAAAAGGCATTTGATAACCCGCTGAGAAATCCGCCGCTATCCTCTTCTTTGAATACTTTGTAAAGCATGAAGATTGCAATTACAATGTAGATTACCGTTGTTAACTTTACTTCTATCATGATCATACTGTTGGTTCGGTTATTCCCACATAGGCACTGGCGGACTCCTCGGCCTTAATCTGTTCGTATTCAGCATCCGGATCATCAGACCAGCCCATATTTTTTATGGTTGATTCCTGGGAGACGAACGGTTTCTGACCGTTGGCCAACAGCGCGATCTCCACCTGTTCGCGCTCATCGGTGATGGTGTACGGCCGTATCTCGGGAGTGATCGACAGCGATTCGCAAGCCGCAGCGTAGCCGCCATCCTTTTTGTTCATTTCGGCCAGGAAAGACTGAATGATTGAAAGGCGCCTTTGCAGGTATTCGTCAAAGATTTCCATTTTGTCCTGGACCTTCAGGTGAGCATCAGTAAACAGCAATTTTAGGGCGATGCCGGATATGGCCCCAATATCCTTCATAGCGTCGAAAGAAGTATCCGCGGTCTGGGTGATGGTGTTGATCAGCTTCAGTAGTGTATCAATCTCCAGCTTGATAGATTCAGGCGCATGCTCCCAGCTCAGGATCTGTGCTTTGGCTCCATCTTCGGCGCTCATCACTTTGCCGGTGTCTCCTTTCTTCGCCCAGCCGAGTATTTTACCCGTCACAAAGTAGGTTGGTGAGGCAAAATAGTCGTTTGTGTCTGCGAAATTGGAAAGTAGCACTTCCAACCGGTCAATCAGCCGCTGGACGTCGGCCCACTCCACAAAGTCTTGCCGGCCGTAAATGATCGGTAATTTTGGAATCTGCAGCTTTTTGGGGAAACCCTCTTTTTCGACCCAGCCACCATCTTTCTGCGTCCAGGCGTAATGATGTGCGCCGGAATCCAGGGTCATATACGACTCAAAATGCTTTATCTCTTTTCCTTCGTCATCCTGTGTGGCATACTCCCGGGAAAAGGCCACAAGGTCACCGTAATCATCAAAAAAGGGGAAAAGCTTATCACCCTCCAGTGGGTTGAAAATCGCGCATCTGAGCTTGAATTTGGAAGGGAAACCGTATCGGCTGTTGTCTGCCGGTACCGGGTACCATATTTCAGCGGCTTCGGTACAGCTGAACATTGCCCGGGCGATCTTCTTGTTCAGAGATTTGTCCTTATTGTCGTAGAGGACTTTTTTAACAGACTTGAAGACCTCTTCTTCCTTGGTGTTTTCAGTTGAAGCAATAAGATCAACCGGATTCCCAAAGGTGAACGAAGCTGCGCTCTTGACAATTCTTCTCTGAATTGCCAAAGCAATCCTGGCCACTGGCTCTGTACGAAAGGATCCTTCTGATTCATCACCAGAGGTTGTTACTTGCGTGGCGGCTCCGTTACTGGACGATTTAATCCTTACCTTTTTGTCAGGACGCTTGTTCACGTCCATCACGTCGTGCTTTTCCGGGTCGAGCTCATTTTTATACTTCTCAACGTCCGGCTCTGACGCCTTCCTTCCTTTCTTTAGATTGTCGATCAAGGCGCCCTTGTCTGCCAGCGCCAAAATATCTTTCAGTTCCATTGTTGTGTGTGTTTAGGTCGCTGTTGTTAAAGCTTTTAATCGCGTAATCCGTAAAAAACCCGTACAGAAAACCGCTCAAAAAGCTCAACATTGTTGTGTAAAATATATCCATCTCAAAAGTATCCGGTTAAGTCTTGTCCTACTCCGCGGCCCCGCCATTCTACCGTGCCGGTAAGTGCATCGGGGGCATCGTCATGTGTGTTTTTTCCCTCCTTCATGTAGCTGGTGAGATCTTTGTAGAAATCCGGCCACATGACATCCCATCCTTTTGGGAAAAAAGTAAGGTTTTGCACCTCTGAGCTCTTTGTAAAGATCCTGACGGCTTTATTGTCGTTTTGGTGAAACCATGTGAATCCAGTTGTGTTGTTGTGCATGATTCGGCATTGCGATTCTACGGCCCGCTGAAAGCTCCTGCCGCCGTTGTTGGACTCTATTATTGCAACTGCTACTTTATGCTTGGTCAGGTTTTCCGCCGTTTTCACCTCCGTATACTCCATTGGCCTTTGCGTGTACAGCACATCGATGATATAGTTGCCTATTTCGGTCTCTACGTAGGATATTGAACACAAATAATCAGAACCTGTATCTGCGGTATCCGTGTAGTTCTTTATGATTTGAGTTTTCGTGTGTGGTACGACCTCGTATGTTCTGAACGGTCCGTACATCAAACCCTCTACCGGCTTCGGGTCCTGCTGGTAAAGGCTTTCAAATACGTGGTTATTTCGCTTTCGGGCCAGTTCCAGCTTTGCCAAATTATGTTTTTCCGGCCATAGAGCCTCTCCCTCTTCCCTCGGATCGTAATCGGTAGGTTTCCCCTTCTTGATCGCCTGGAATATTACAATCACCCAGCCATCGGGATTTGTTACAGGGTCGTAAACGCCCTGTGCCGCGATAAGGCGGCCGGCCTGGTCGTTTTCGTGCCACCTGGTGAACACGATCAACTGCTGGCTATCGTTGTGTAACCGGGTTTCCGCCACGGTGTCATACCAGTCAGAAACATTTTCCCTGATCGTCGGTGACCATGCTGTTTTTGCATCCTTATACAAGTCATCCATGAGCAGGATATCAACCGGATCACCAGTCAGCGGCCCTCCGACACCGACAGTTTTAAATCCGCCCTCGTACCCAACAATTTCACACTCGTCCGAGGTCCTGATGTATCCAACCTGGGCGCCACCAAGACCGCCGCTTAGTCTTGTCTCTGGAAAGATTTCTTTATATTCCT